>WFLX010188717.1_pt1 | contig 16502 bp, 4 predicted proteins | sample 4967041 | NCBI WGS metagenome assembly WFLX01 (sample SAMN12857096, study PRJNA449069) | gut metagenome | isolation source: stool from male and female vole | host: Microtus ochrogaster | place: USA:Florida | collected 2017 | reverse complement strand
GGAATCTTCTTTGTGTCGTGCCAGCGATAGCCAACCAGGATATCTTCCTTGTAGGTCTGATGAGGTTTCTTACCTCCTTCAATTACCGACCCAGGGATAGCAACGAAGTCAGCATCCCCTTCCTCTATGCCCGGATAAGAGATTTCTCCATAGAAGTTTGCTCCACAGTCTTGAATTTTCTTAGGAATGGAGTAAGGGAGTTTTCCGGAAGGATTGACGTTTCCGGCGATCACATCTGCGACAGTTGCTCCTCCCATAGTGCCAAGATAAGAAGTATGCAATATCGCCGGCACCTTATCAACCCATGGCATCTCATACGCATTACCGGAAATATTGGCAATCACAATATTCGGATTCGCCTTCACCAATTCCTCAATAAGCTGATTCTGTCCAAATGGAAGTTCATACTCGCGCCGGTCGGTGCTCTCACAGTCTTGCCAAGCATTTTTGTTAAGACCACCGATATAAATCACCAGGTCGGCATCTTTTGCCATTGCAACAGCCTCAGTCCTGAGTCGGTCTTGCTCTTCCTGAGGAATAATATCTTCAGCCTCGTAGAGCGTGCGTCCGCATGCATATCCTTGCGCATACTTAACTTTGTCGCCATAAATAGCCTGCAGAGCCGCCAGAGGGGAGACATAGTCTTTTGGCTTCAGTTCAGACGAACCACCGCCATCCGTAAGCCGGCGAGTTGCATTATCGCCTACCACGAGAATTGAATTGTATTTAGAGCCATCGAGAGGAAGAATACCGGTATTCTTCAAAAGCACTACAGACTCATCTCCAATCAGTTTTGCAGCGGCATAGTGCTCTGGTGTGCATTTTGATCCGAATGGCTTTTCAGTATTCATCGCAGTGCGGAAGATCAGACGCAAGATGTTTCTCGCTTTTTCATCGACTGTGCTTTCAGGCACCTCACCACTCTTTATCATTTCAAGATATGGATTGGCAAGGTAATAGTCTTCATATCCGAATGCACTCTCACTTGTCAATCCGTTGGTGTAAGAACCCATCTCAATGTCAAGACCGTTAAGGGCAGCCTCCCTTGTGTCGTGAGCCCCTCCCCAGTCAGTAATCACCACGCCGTCGAAGCCCCATTCATCGCGTAAGATATCTTTCAGAAGACGATGGTTGTGGCAGCAATGCTGGTCCCAGATCTTATTGTAAGCACCCATAATAGCCCAAGCGCCACCATCTTGAACGGCTTTCTTGAAAGCAGGAAGATAGATCTCATAGAGAGCACGGTCGCTCAGGTCAACGTTGACAGTGCCACGCCATTTCTCCTGATTGTTGAGAGCGAAATGCTTCACGCATGCAGCAACCCCATTTTTTTGAAGTTCCTGCACGTATGGCACCACCATCTCTCCTGCAAGATACGGATCCTCGCCCATATATTCAAAATTGCGGCCATTGAGTGGGGTACGATAGATGTTTACCCCAGGACCTAACAACACATCTTTCTCACGATAGCGAGCTTCTTCACCCACGCTTTTGCCATAGAGAGCAGCCAGACTTGGATTCCAAGTGGCAGCAAGGGCTGTAAGAGCCGGGAATGCGGTTATGGAATCGTTGGTCCATCCGGAGTATCCCCAATCATTCCAATTTATTTCAGCACGTACGCCATGAGGACCGTCGCTCATCCATATCTCAGGAATGCCAAGTCGCTCAACACCCGGAGAAGAGAATTTACCCTGAGCATGGCAGATGGCAACTTTTTCTTCAAGAGTCATGCGAGAAAGAGCATCTTCCACTCTTTGCTCAATTGGGGCGTTCCTGTCGAGATATATTGGCTCTGTTGCCGAAAGATTAGATGCAGCCGCTATTGTCGTTGCCATAAGCATTATAGTTGATTTCATCGTTTATTTTTTACCGTTTATCGTTACGCTATTTTCTTTAAGACCTGCAGACGCGGCCTTGACCTTGATTTCTCCTTCCTCTCCATTGTTTTGGACTATGATGAGAGCACGGCCATAGAATGCTTTCTTACGGTCAGACTTGAATTTTTCAAGAGAGATTGGGCTGCCATTGTCGGTGCCAGCGTTAAAACCACTACCCTCCACAGAGAAGAAGATTTCGTTTTCAGCCCATGGGCAGAGGTTGCCATCCTTATCAACAACTTCCACTGCAACATAACTGAGGTCTTCTCCATCAGCATTGATTTCAGAGCGGTCAGGAGTCAAACGCAGAGCATATGGCTCTGAAGCAGTCTTAATCGAAGTGCGTTTCACTTCCTTTCCATCCTTTCGGCTTACAGCCTCAAGCGTGCCGGCAGTGAATGGAACGCGCCACCATACATGATAGGCATCTCCTTCCGGGGTCTTAGTGCCGAGTGATTCGCCATTGAGGAAAAGCTCCACTTCATCAGCATTGTTGAAATAAGCCCAAACGTCGACTTCTTCACCATCCTTCCAGTTCCAGTGAGGGAAAAGATGCAGCACATCGATATCCGGCCGCCAACGGCTCTGATACATATAGTAAGAGTCTTTGGGATTTCCGGCAAGGTCAACAATACCAAAATATGAACTTCTTGCGGGCCATCCATAAGGAGTTGGCTCTCCGATATAGTCAAATCCGGTCCATACAAACTGTCCCATTATGAAGTCGTTGTCTTCCACATGTTTCATAGTGCCCTCATGGGTGTTTCCCCAAGGCGCATGGCAATTGTCGTAGGCTGAACAAGAAAAAGACTCATTGTAGAATGGCTTGTCCCAACGTTCGGGCCAAAGATTGACACTGTCGGAAGGCATTTGGTAGTAGCCGCGAGTCTGCAGGGCAGAGACACTTTCAGTCACTATAAACGGCTTGCCGGGGAAATTCTTTGGCACATCCTTAAACCAGTCGTCATGATAGTTAAATCCGATAATGTCGAGCGCACCGGAACGGAAAAGATGGTTGCCCGGGTTTGGCTCGTTGCAACCCGCCGTCACCGGACGTGTCGGATCGAGTTCTCGTGTCATGTCGGCGAGTTTTATAGTGAGCAATGAGTTGACGCTCAGCGGTTCTCCATCTTTAGCAAGCATTTCGTCGCCATGTCCGAAGTTGAGGATGAGGTTGGCTTCTTCAAGAGAAAGAGTGTCAGCATTGGCGTCGCTCCACTGCTCAAGCACCTCATTGCCAATGCTCCACATTATGATGCTGGGATGATTGCGGTCGCGCACCACAAGATCTGTAAGATCTCTTTCGTGCCACTCAGGGAAATATCGGGAATAGTCGTGAGATGTCTTCTTCTTACGCCACATATCGAAAGTCTCGTCCATCACCATCAAGCCCATTGAGTCGCAAAGTTCGAGAAGTTCGGGGGCAGGAGGATTATGGGATGATCGGATGGCATTTGCTCCCATATCCTTCATAATTTTCAACTGTCGCTTGATAGCAGCCCTGTTCACAACCGCACCCAGAGCTCCGGCATCATGATGCAGACAAACACCATTGATTTTCATACGCTCCCCATTGAGGGAAAATCCCTTTTCCGCGTCGAATTCCATGAAGCGGAGTCCGGTCTTTGTCTCGAATCTGTCGATGGTAATGTCTTTCACCTTTACTTCATTCACTACTGTATAGAGAGAAGGAGACTTGACCGACCATAACTCCGGATTGGGAACCGTAAGATTCTGGACCACCTCACTCTCCTTGCCAGGCAGAAGCATCAGGGGAGTTGATGTGTTGGCAACAATTTCGCTTTCAGGCGAGTAAATAGTTGTCTCAAGGGTGGCATTGGTCTTTTTCTTACCGGTGTTTTCAATATTGGTAATCACAGATAGTTTTGCTATCTCGCTACTCACGATATCCTGGCGCACAAAAGTGCCCCATTTCTTCACATGGACAGGATCGAGAATCCTGAGCCATACATGTCGGTAGANACCGCATCCGCTATACCATCTTGAATTAGGTTGCTCCGAGTTGTCAACTTTCACAGCAACGACATTCTTGCCCGGCTTAAGCCAGGGAGTAAGGTCATAACTGAAAGATGCATATCCATAAGGGCGGGTGCCAAGTTCATGTCCGTTGATGTAGACAGTGGAGTTCATATATGCACCATCAAAATCGATATATACCGATTTCCCTTTCATTGAGGGAGTATATGTGAAAGCCTTTCGATACCATCCGATTCCACCCGGGAGAGCNCCNCCCCCCGTTCCGGAAGGATTNTCTTGGCTGAATTCCCCTTCTATGGCCCAGTCATGAGGAAGGTNGAGGCTTCTCCATGCAGAGTCGTCNAGGTTAGGGTCGGAAGCCTCACTGGGATTATCNAGNGTGAACTTCCATCCTTTATCAAAAGATATCGCCCTGTTGTCGCGAGCTGCAATTGCAGGAATTAATCCGGCAAGCACCAAGAGACCNAAAAATATAATTCTGATTTTCATTTTGAATGATTTTAATCATGATTAATCATGATTCAACCTGATTAATCATGATTTATTCAAATTATCTTTCAGATTTTCACTTTCACCTCACTACCGGAATATTTGACTATCTCCCCTTTGGTGCCACCGGGCATATTGGGAGAAATCTTAATTACGTTGAAAGTGCGGTCTTTCAGCATTCCGGGGAATTCACCCTTGCGTTCTCCGATGGTCAGAGTGCCTGTCTTTTCGTCATAATTCATCGGAATCATTGAGTATGCACCCTTCTCGTAATTATAGTTGAGGTTTTCATCCTCATAGAGGGTAAATTCACCATTGTCGCCCGTATATACGTAGAGATCAATTACGTCAGCCGGTTTCTCATCAGAATANTGCATTTCCGGACCGAAAGGAATGATAGACCCTGATCTGACATAGANAGGGAGTTTTTCATATGGAGCGCCGACCACAANAGTCTCCCCTCCATTTGAAGCAACANTGCCGGTATAGAAATCATACCATGTCGCTCCTTTTGGGAAATAGATGTCTCGTTGGCGGGCACCGTATTCATATACCGGAGCCACAAGGAAAGCGTTGCCAAACATATATTGGTCGCCGATATTTCTGGTGTTTGTGTCAGAAGTGAAATCCATCACCATCGGGCGCATCACAGTATAATCATCAAAATGAGTCTTGCCGGCAAGCGAGTAGATATAGGGCATCAGTTTGTAGCGGAGATTAGTGTAGTATACCACTGACTTATATGCGGGATGATCTTCCGGGGCGATATTGAAAATCTCTCGGTAGGGCCATTGTCCGTGGGCTCGGAAGAGAGGAGCGAATGCTCCGAACTGATACCAACGGGTGTTGAGTTCACGCCATTCCTTGAGGTCGGGATTCTCCTTGCCTGTCTTGTAGAACTCATTCTGGGCCTTCACATAGCGGTCTTCCACACAGAAACCACCGATATCCATTGTCCACCATGGAATTCCGCTCATGGCAAAGTTAAGACCTGCGGAAATCTGNGCCTTCATGTCTTCCCANCGGGTGGCGATGTCGCCACTCCAAGTGGCTGTAGAATATCTTTGTTGNCCGGCAAAGCCAGAGCGAGTAAGGAGGAAGACACGTTTGTCGGGATCTACTCCACGCTGTCCATCATATATTGCTTCTGCATTCATTAGGGCATAGGCATTGAAATATTTAGTAGACGGACCAAGCGCAGTAGGAGTAATGAGGTCTTTGCGATACTGGAGGTCAGTGCAGTCGCGGATGTTGGGTTCGGAAGCATCCATCCACCACGCATCAATACCGAGAGGCATGTAGTGGTCGTTCATCTGGCTCCAGAATAGTTTGCGAGCGTCAGGATCATAAGCATCATAGAAAGAGCCGAGATATCCCGGACCTACCCAGTCGCGAATACTGTCTTCAATTGCCAGGCGATACATCCAGCCCTTTTCATCGAATTCTTTAAAATGCTCGGTAGTAGCATAGAATTTGGGCCATACAGAAATCATGACTCGGGCATTCATATCGTGGATAGTGTCTACCATCCCCTTAGGATCGGGGAATCGGTCACGGTCAAACTCATGGCTTCCCCATGAATCTTGCTTCCAGTGAAGCCAGTCGATCACAATATTGTCGATAGGAATGCCACGACGACGGAACTCTGCAAGAGTAGAGAGCACTTCTTCCTGAGTGTTGTATTTCTCGCGGCTTTGCCAGTATCCCATAGCCCATTTAGGCATAATCGGTGCTTTTCCGGTAAGCTGACGGTAGCCTTTTATCACATCTTCCATGTCGTCGCCATAGACAAAGTAATAGTCAATACCATCTTGCATCTCACCCCACCAACTCATCTGCATCTGCTCCTTGGGGTCGCGAGGATTGTAGGCGCGGAGGCTGCAATATGCCACTCCCCCATTTGGCTCCCATTCAATTTTGATTGGCACTCGCTTGCCAGCCTCAAGATTGACAGAAAACTTGAAACTGTTAGGATTCCAAGCAGTGCGCCAGCGTTGCGGCACCACCTCTTTTCCATCGATAAAAACTGTCTGATAACCGGAATAATAGAGTATGAACTTATATTCTCCGGTCTGGTCTGCTTCAATCTCCCCCTCATAAGTGACATGGCTGCCATTGAAGTTGAAATCGCGTGGGAGATTGACCACATGACCAAGGTCGCCACGTATAAGATGCTCAAAATATATGGAATCTTCACGTTGCACCAAAGTCTCACCCTCAGGGTCAGCGGGGACATAAGTGCCTGTCAAAGCGCCCTCTTTTCCATCCTTGTCATAGAGTTTGAATACNCCTCCAAGTTGTTTATAGCCATCGGGGTTGCCCCAACGGCAGAGGGAGTAGCTATCCCAAAGGATTCCGTAATTGTCAGTTGAGACTACAAAAGGCACAGACACTTTGGTGTTGTATTGGAAAAGCTCCTCGTTTTTTCCTTTGTAGTTAAATTCATCGCTCTGGTGCTGTCCGAGTCCATATATGCCCTCATCGTCAGATAGGGATTCGAAAGTCTGACGCACGGTATAGCCTTTCGTGCCTTCCACCTCGATGGGTGAAAACTCCCTTCCTCCGTCTGCTTCAGCGAGGATAAGTTTTCCTTCTTTATTATAAAAGTTCACATCACCATCATTGAGAGACACCGTAGCTCTAACTTCAGAAGTGACGATTGACACCGTAGAATCTGTTTCCTCAATATCGAATTTGACATCTTTGGGATGATCGAGCACCACAAGACTTTCATCTGGGGCAAACTTCTTGTCAGGAGTAGCTGATACACGGATGATTTTGTCACCATACACTTGAAGGCGTACTTTCTTGACGCCTGATTCCTGTGGAGAGCCGACATTCACTGTCACTCCGCCGGCATCTTTATTGTAGGCGCGGCTGCCACATGATCCTAACAGGAGGGCGCCGACCAATAAACCGGATAATGCAGATAGTTTCATAATTTTGTTGGGTTAAATTATGTTTGCAAAATTACAAAAAAAACCGCTGACGAAGGTTATCGTGTGTATATCAATGGGGACAGTTGATTTTTACGATAGGGCATGAATGTTAATTCAGACGGTATGTTTTGTTTAATCGATAGAAGATTCATTTGATTGCGGGGGCTCCACAACAGAGTCAACATGGTCGATGGGGAGTTCTACAGTAAATACACTTCCGGTCTCGACATTGTCGGTCACCTTAACAGTTCCTCTGTGCATGCCGACATACTTGCTGACTTGACTCAGGGCAAGCCCTGTCTCAATTTCCAAATCTGACTTGCTATTGTCATTAAGATGGTAGAAACTGTCGAATATAAATTCTTTGTCTTTGTCGTCGATTCCATTTCCTGTATCTGCCACCTTTATACGCACAGCAGAGAATACATCTCCCGTCTTGTCGACAGAAACTTTTATGCTTCCATATGGTGGAGTAAATTTGAATGCACTCTCAATAAGGTTGTAGACGATTTTTTGNAGTTTATCCTTANCAAATGCCATTGTAATTTCCGGTTGGTTGGAACGGAACGTGTAGTTCACTCTTTTACGCTCTGCCAAAGAAACAAATGAATCAAAGGTTGTCTTGCAGACGCTGACAATATCCCCCTCCTGAGGGTCGAATGGAAATTCGGCTTGCTTATCATCGTTGCTATCAAGCATCTGGTTGACGCTGTAAAGAAGCTCATTCATATTATCCTTTAGATGCCTCAATCGTTTCCTTTGCTGAGGATTGTCAGCACCCTGGATAATGCCGTCGATGGGTGAAATTAATTTAGTAAGAGGATTTCTAAAGTCATTGCCCATCTTTTTGAAGAAATTGTATTTAAGCTGATTGAGTTCCTCCTCTTTCAGTCTTTCGAGGCGTTTCCTCTCAAATCGCGTGATCAAAGACATGATGCCCCACACGGCGAGCACAAGCAGGATTGCATAAATGATATAAGCCCATATGGTGCGCCATATAGCCGGATACACTTTGATGTATAGTTTAGCAGGATCAAGGCTTTCAAATCCATCACCATTAATAGCATATACTATGAGACAATAATTCCCGGGAGAAAGATTGGTATAGGTGACGCTGTGGCTACCCGAAGACAAAGTGTGCCAATTATCATCGTAACCTTCAAGTTTATACCTGTAGGTGGTCTTTTCGGGAAGGGCATAATTGTCGGTAGTGAATTTTATAGTGAAGTCTTTTATTTTGTGAGAAAGTTTGATCACGCCGCCATCGTGAAGAGCCTTCTCCATGACAACTTTGCCACCAACTTTTTTGCCGGCATGTACAAATTGGTTGCTTATAAATAAGTCTGTGAAAATCACTTTTGGCGCAATGGAGTTATATCCAATTTCAATGGGATTGAAGCGGTTGGCTCCATAAAGTCCTCCAAGCATAATTTCGCCTGACGGGAGTTTTACAAATGAGCGCTGGTTGAATTCGCTGTCCATAAGTCCATCTCCTGTATCATAATGCTTTGCAGAGATTTCGATATCTCCGGTAGCATCGACATAGTTGACGTTGAGGTTAGTGAGAATACGCCCCTCACTGATCCAAATGGATTCTCCGTCATCTTCAATGATGCCGGTGATATAGTTATTGATCTTGCCTTCGTAAGTGACCACGTCAGTCATCTTCTTATGAACTCTGTCGATAATCTTAAGACCTTGCGATGTGGCAACCCACAGCAGACCTCTTGAATCTTCAAAAATCTGCGTAATTTTCCAATCCGAAGTGTCAAAATTCTTACTAAGCTGATTTATGTCGTGAATTTTCCCATCAGCAGGGTCGTAGTAGTCGATACCTCCTCCGTGTCCGAAATATACCCTTCCGTCGCCGGAATACTCCACAGAGGTAAGATAGTCAGATCTTATACCGCTATTGGAAGTAGTAAATTCTTTTATTTCTCCGGTAGAGGGATTATAGTGAAAAGCACCGTTGCCAAGAGAAGCAATCCAGATTCCGTCTTTGCCGTCGGAATCGAGCGACCATGGAAAACTTGTGTCAAGAGGGGTCCCGGTGACGATTTTTTCAAATTTTCCTCCGCGTACTCGTCTGAGGCCATGCGAGAAAGCTCCGACGTAAAGGGTATTATCTGAGGTAGTGACAAGGCTGGTAATGGCGCTTGGGTTCTCACCTTCCGTCAGATCAGGGAGAGGGTATTTCTCACCAGTCGCGGTGTTCCATCTCCAAAGACCAGACTTATCAGTGCCTATCCACACCCAGTTATCAGTGCCGGCAGTCATGCAGTTGACGTCAGGAAACTCCTCAAGAGAAAATTTGTGGATGCAGTCATTGTCGGTGAATAAGCCTTTCTTATAAGAGCCCAAAAATGTAGTTCCCGCCTCATCTTTAAAGATATTTGTGAGAGTATTTTTGTAGGTGATGTCGCCGGGATGATCTACCGCGCGGAAGGAAATCTGACCTTCCGATGTCTCCACCTTCTCCAATCCATGGTTGTCGCGCAAGATCCAGAGATCACCATTATCATCAGGGTATATGTATTTCACATCGACATTTTTTTCACGGTCAGGAATCCAATCGGATATCCACTTGCCGGCTTTCCCATCAAATAACTCCAAGTTCTTCGGTGCATAAATCCAATATCGATTGTTGTTGTCAACGGTCACTTCATAAAATTCCTTATTGCCGGAAGATGGATCGAAAATCGGTGTGGATTGTTCTTTTGTCCTCAAGGTGTGAGGGTCTATCCATGTCAGAGTTCCACTCTCATCCACACAAACCGGAGACCCGAATTTATTGAATGTGATGCTTGAGAAGTTGTATCCTTTCGGAATCGGGATATCTGCCTTAATTGCTTTTCCTGAGCCTTGAGGAATTTTATAGATGCCATCTCCTGCCATTACAATCCAAATAGAGCCATCCTTATCAGCCTGAATATCATTTACCAAACCCGTAGGTATACCTGCATCTGTGAGCACTTTATCGAAATCAGCGAGAATTTTGTGGGTGCTTGGATCATATACCCCATAAATTTGACCCTCAGCTTTAATCCAGAGCCTGCCCTGTGTATCCTCACATATTTTTTTTATATGCTCTTCTAAAAATACAGTTGAGTCAGGAAATTCGGTTTTCGCACGAGATATATTATATCCGTCATAGCGATTCAACCCAGTGGCTGTGCCGACCCATATCATTCCATTGTGGTCACGGTGTAGAGCTGAAATCAAATGGTTGTATGATCCCGGTATAGGCTCGAATTGAAATCTCTCCGGAGAAGCGACGGCTATCACTGGAGTAATGACATTCAGGACGAGGAATGNAAATGAGAGTATGATGTTGCGTAAAGTCATATTCGCGTTTCCGGTTTAAAAATAAACCGCTAATTGTTAAGGAACTGGATTCTTTGGAGAATACACAAAGATTTTCCACTCGGGGTGTTGAATACCAAGTATAGGGGATGCTTTCCTTGCAGGCGCCCTACNGGAGTGACGTCTGCCTTCAATCTCAGAGGCTTGATGGGGTCGGAATCTTTTATCTCAAATTTTCCTACCGGTGATGGATTTCCTTTCCAAGGAGCCTCTGTGAAGACAGTGATGGTGCCATCCACTCCTTCCGGAATGAGGTCGAGGGCAAGTTCCACTTTGTCAGCCCCATTCAGAGTGTCAAAATTGAAGTATTTATAGCCCACGATGCTTCCATCAGTATTGTTCACTACAGGATTGACGTTAAAATCAGGATGATAGGGGTCGCTGATGTTGTGGTCGTCAAAATACACCGGCAAGAAATGTGAGCCGCTGTAATGGAGACGGGGGTAGGTCTGATACGCGCCGTCTTTCCCTGTGAAGTGGGATGCAATCGCCGCAGGATAAAGTTTTAGAGGGTCAAGACCGTCAATTTCAAAACCTTCGGATGTGTATTCTGCCTCACTGATTGTGACTTTGCCCCCTTTCCCTTTCTCTACAGTCACCTCAATGGGAGCCACCATTGCCTGACGGGANTATTCGTCAGTGCCACACTGACGATGATAGAACACCCACCATTGATCGCCGATNTTCAGTATAGAGCCATGTGTGTTGCCATTTGGAGTGGCTGTATAGATTGTCTTGCCGTCGGCGTCAGTGTCGCGTCCGCGTCCATCGATAATGGTGCCTCCGAAAGTCCAGGGACCAAGCGGATTGTCGCTGTAAGCGTAAGCGAGTGTGAAATTTGACTGAGGAAGACCCCATTCGCCATCTTTGGTCATGCGAGAATAGATGAGCACGTATTTGTCGTCGATTTTGCGGATTGAAGAAGCCTCAAAAAATCTGAACTTATTGTCATCGCCATCCTCAAAGCCACCAATCATCCTTTCTATGGGCTCAGNGCCTGGCTTTACAGTCGCCATTGTGTTTGGGTCCAGTTCAGCCCCAAAGCTTGTACCGAATCCCCAATATCCATATACCCTACCGTCGTCATCCACAAAGACAGCGGGGTCGAATCTGAGCACACCATCACATACATCGGGGTTAGTAGTGTCCCAGTTGATTACTTCAAAAGGTCCGTCCGGGCGCTTTGACTTGGCAGCCTGTCCGTTGCGACCCCCACGTTGGTTGTTGGGATAAAGGTAATACTCCTTAGACCCATCGGGGAGTGTCTTGACAGCAACGTCAGGAGCAAAAAGCACGTCGGCGGGTTGGGGATTTCCTTTCCCATCCTTGTCGCTTTTGAATATGATGCCGTCGTAGCGCCAGTTGTTNAGNGAATCGGGATCTGCCGACCACACGACGAGGTCTGTGCCGCAATACATATGGCGGAGCATGTCGTGGCTTCCATAGATATACACTCTCTGTTTGCCGGGATTGTCCGGATCATCAAAGAGATATGGTTCTCCGTCAGGGATATGCTCCCAAAGAGGCAGATAAGGATTCATCGCCCCTGCTCCGAGAGCCGCCATCAACATCATTCCCGAAATAATCTTTTTCATAAATATTAGGTTTAGAGCCCATCTCATAAATTTGAGAGCCATCAGGCACCCGATTTTTCATAATGGGCTGATTAAAGATGCAAAATAAACGAAAAAATTTCAAATATACAATTAAGTGATGATTAAAAAATCGAGACAAGTGGTCTTTTATCATTTATATTTATTAATTTTGCGTGATAAACCAACGATTAGCACTTCATGATAAGGAGATTTATATTGGTGATAGTGGCGGTATTGATGACTCTTCCGTGCGCAAGTGCAAATACGGATAGACTCTCTCTGCGCCATGTGAGCCAAGCCAAGGGGCTACCAAATAATCATATAACTGAGCTTTTCAAAGACTCAAGAGGGTTTCTATGGATAGGCTCATCTGCAGGACTGCTCCGATATGACGGATATTCTACCCGGCGTGTCTCTGACATGGTAGGAAAGAACTCCGGTGTACTCAACGAGCAAATCATCCGGGTGCAAGAGGATAAAAAAGGCAGACTGTGGGTGGAAAGCGAATCCTCGCACGCAATCTACGATCCTATCACAAATACCATAATTGATTATCTGGCAGACTATGTAAAACAGTTTGGAATCGAAGGACATGTGACTGCGGCGTTGGCAGATGAGCATGGCGATATATGGCTTGCCGTAGACAACGATGGGATTTATCGCATCGACATTGACAAAGAAAAAATACAAAAGGCTTCGGGATTAGACCTGTCGAGAGAGACAATTTGCAGCCTGGCATTGGCAAAAGGGAAGGTGATCGGCATCACTCAATCAGCGTCGGTTTTTGAGACAGACCCCTCATCAATGAAAGCAAACCTCATTTGCAAGGCCCCTGAAAATGTCGATACGGAATCAGCACATCTCATGCTCTATACCGACCAAGACAACCGTGCTTGGATCTCCTACAACGACCGCCTGATGCTTTACGACCTTGCAAAAAAGGAATGGCAAAATGATCTTCTTCCTATGCATGGAGGAATAGGNGTAGTAAAGGATATCTACAGCGACTCAAAGGGAAACCTATGGATAGCCCGGGATCATCATGGCATAGAAAAGATGGATTTTGCAGATGGGGCCTACAGATTGTCGCCAATGTCGATTGTAGGCGATATCATCCCTCAATCTACCGTCACATCAATCCTTGAAGATGACAACGGGACCCTGCTATTCGGCACCTATAAACTTGGACTTTATTCCTACAACGAGAGTGTAAATAAATTCCAGATAGATGTGTTCCCAAATCTTGACAAGATGCCGGATGTGAACTGCATGATCACTTCTNCCGACGGTTCNGTTTGGATAGGCACTGACAATTCCGGCCTCTGGAAATGGGCACCCTCCGCCAACGAATACAGCCATATTCCTGATCAGACGGAAGATAGCCCTCATGCCATCACTTGCCTTGCATATTCTCCCGATGGGAATTTATTCATCGGCAAATTCTCACGAGGGCTGTTCAGTTATAACGACGGACAGGTGATCCGGCATGTGACCGGCAATGACATTGACCATGCCTACGTCTGGAGCATGGCTTTCGACAGAAACGGCAATTTATGGCTCGGAACTCTGGGTAATGGTGTGTTCAAGTATGATTTAAAAAACAATCACATAGAGCAATATACCACGCTAAATTCCGACTTGAGAAGTGATTATGTCACTACGATAGTGCCGTCGAAAGATGGGAATATCTACATCGGCACTTCTGCGGGAGCGGAGCGCATCAATCCTAACACGCACAAATTGACACCACTCAATATCGACGACGACCCTTCGCTCAATGGGAGCAAGATAGTGCAGATTTTTGAAGATTCCCGAGGTTTGCTTTGGATAGCTACTACATCCCGACTGAAGGTGGTGGATCCAAAGACAGGGAAAGTGATGAGTCTGCAGACAGACAATGCCCCATATGGAGCCGACATGGTGGGCATAGCTGAAGACAACGAAGGGGGTATTTGGGTCAGCAACAGCTCAAGGCTTGCCAACTTGAAAGTGACATACAACAGAGATGCTGGGAAAATTGACGTCTCAAAAAGGGAATATGACAAGTATTCGGGTTTGCCGGAAAGTGATTTCAACCAGCGCTCCTTCGTGAAAATGGCAGATGGGTCTCTTGCAGTCGGCTCTCCATTTGGCATTATACATTTCAACCCTACAAATATAAGGATGAATGCCAATCGTCCAAAGGTATTGTTTACAGATCTTTATATGGACAATAAGCCTGTTGAGGTGGGAGAAAAAATCGAAGGTAGAGTTGCGCTAAATAAAGCCATTTTTTCAGGAGAAAGAATCGAACTCAATCATAACCCCAAGGAATTCACCATATTCTTCACTTCCGACAATTATGCGCTCCCTGAGAAAACACGGTTCAAATACAGACTTGAAGGATATTCCGAGCAGTGGACAGAATGCCCGGAAGGGATTAATTATGTGACCTACACCAACCTTTCTCCCGGGAATTATCAACTTCAAGTGGTAGCGATCAACGAGGATGGATATGAGAGTGAGACGCCTGCCACCCTCGATATAAAAATCCACAATTCATTTTGGGGTTCCCCCTGGGGATGGCTGATCTATGCGTTGGTGGCGACGGCATTGATATGGCTGATAATTAAGATTGCACAAAGACGCGAACGCCATCTTTTAGAGCAGGAAAACCAGAAGGAGGCGCAGCGTAAGCAAGAAGAACTGAATCAGCTCAANTTCAAATTCTTCACCAATATCAGCCATGACCTTCGGACACCGTTGACACTTATTGTCTCCCCTCTTGAAGACATGATAAAGGAATCGAAAGATGAGCGTCAAACAAAGNGACTCAACCAGATGCGCAATAATGCCATGCGTCTGCTCTCGCTCGTCAACCAATTGCTTGACTTCAGGAAATCAGAAGAAACCAAACTGACTCTCAATCCTTCTGAGGGGGACATTGTGGCTTTTGCCAGAAATGTATGCACGTCATTCATTGGATTGTCGGAAAGAAAGAATATAAATCTCACATTTTATTCCGACACAGAGCGCATACGGCTCCTTTTTGATGAAGACAAGATGGAGAAGATTCTGATGAACCTGCTCGGGAATGCCTTTAAGTTCACTCCTGCCGAGGGGAGAATTGACGTGGCTATCCAACACAGTGGCGAAGACCGATCGAACCTTCGCATTCAGATATCTGACACCGGAATAGGAATCAAAGACAAAGACAAGAAGCATATCTTCGACCGGTTCTATCAAGTGGATGATGACGGAGTGTCGCACCCGGGCACAGGGAGCGGTATCGGACTGAGCATGGTGAGCGAATATGTGAAACTTCACGATGGGACTGTCAGAGTGGCAGACAATGTAGAGAAAGGAAGTGTGTTTATTATAGAATTGCCTATCAGGCATTCAGATGCAATCAAGACAGCAAGTTTGGCTCAAACCACTATCAGCAGAGCNGAAAAGGATTCTGTCTGCAAAGATGACGCAACCGAAAGCAGACCTGACAATCAGGAGAATCTCAAAACAGTGCTTGTGGTGGATGATAATGCCGACATGACTGAAATGTTGAAAGATAGCCTTGAGAATATCTATAATGTCGTCACTGCTTCAGATGGAGTGGAAGCCATAAAGAAATTGGCTGAAATTAAGCCGGATATTATCCTNACCGACCTTATGATGCCAAATCTTAACGGCATGGAACTCTGTAGGAAACTTAAAGAGAATCCTGCGACAGTCAATATCCCCATAATTATTCTGACNGCAAAACATGACCTTGGGGTGAANCTGGAAGGTCTCACNATTGGNGCTGACGACTATATCACAAAGCCNTTCAATCTTGATGTTCTCAGGCTAAGGATGCGGCGTCTGATAGAACTTAATTCCAAGGGGGCAGGACGAAGCCTAATTGAGCCGGAACCGGAAAACATCAAGATAACTCCGCTTGATGAGCAACTGATTGAGAAGGCGATGAAGTATGTGTCAAAAAACATCAGCAATACGGAGCTTTCAGTAGAAGAATTGAGCGATTTCCTTGGCATGAGCAGGGTGAGCCTTTACAAAAAAATTAAGCAAATCACCGGGAAAAGCCCAATAGAATTCATCCGCATCATACGCTTGAAGCGGGCAGCCCAACTCTTGCGTGAGAGCCAGCTTAATGTCTCCGAAATCGCATACCAGACCGGCTTCAACAATCCCAAAGTATTCAGCCGCTATTTCAAGGAAGAATTCGGGATTCTACCCTCAGCCTACCAGAGCAAAGAATCCTCAGA
>WFLX010218899.1_pt1 | contig 16504 bp, 12 predicted proteins | sample 4967041 | NCBI WGS metagenome assembly WFLX01 (sample SAMN12857096, study PRJNA449069) | gut metagenome | isolation source: stool from male and female vole | host: Microtus ochrogaster | place: USA:Florida | collected 2017 | reverse complement strand
CTATTACTCCCTTTCTACATTTTCCCCACGCTGGACTCTGTACCGGGCTTATCCCCCGCCGCTTCCCCGCTGTTCAATATAAAGATTCCAATCATTACCAGCACAATTCCCGCCGCTTTTCCGGGAGTAATCTGTTCATGGAAAAGAACGATTCCCCAAATAGGCGTCCAAAGCAACGTGATTGCCTTATTGGCATATGCAATGGATAGTTCAAATTTTTTAATCACCTGCTGCCAGAGGAGTGCATATATTCCAAGTATCATTAAATCCAACCCATAGAACAATAAAAACTTAAAGCTTGGAAATTCATTTCCCGATGCAAACTTTGACACCACGCTGGAAATGCTGTATATAAAGAAGACTACCTGCAGCATCAGAAAGTCCTTCCATTGTATCTTTTTTTTCATAAATCGACCATTTCTACCGCAAAAGGGCTCCCTTTCTCTTTCATAAAATCTACACTATTTTATCACAGTAACCTCACTGCGTATATTAAATTTTTATGAATATGTGGATTTTTCGTATAAATAATAGTAGAATAAGCACAGATTATACAAAGAAAGGCATGGTTTATTCATGGAACAAGATAAAAACGAAACAATAGATACAACTAACGAAAATCAGGAATTTTCCGCTGAAGCAGATACTCCGGAAGCAAAAATCAGCGATGCCGGAAATACTCAAGAAGAAATTTCAGACGTGGAAAGTTCCTCTGGCAGCGGCAAATCGCGTTTTCATATAAATCTACACCTTGTGCTGATTGCCGCTATCTTAATTATTGCCTGCGTCTCTGCTTACCGGCTTATCCGTTGGAATCAGGGAACAAGGCTTAGCGATGATACCGAGGAGATTGACACTTCCCAATTTGATATTGAAGTCCTCGATATGATTCTTCCTATGGATGCCTCCAAACTGGAAGGACATGCAGATGACGGTGTGACCACCATTCTTTGTCTGGGAAATAATCCTTTTTCCGATGATCGGGACTCTACTGGTTTGGCCGCACAGATTGCCTCCAAAACAGGCGCTGTGGTTTACGACTGCGCTTTTCCAGATTCCTCTGCTGCATGCAGATATCCGGTCTATAATCCGGAATATACCAGGGATCATTTTAATTTCTTTTATGTAATGGAATGTTTCCGTAACAACGAATTTACCGCCATTAACTCTATTGCAAACGACGAACCCGATCCCCGGTTTGCAGAAACTGTGGAGGTCATGAAAACCGTGGACATGGACAAGGTGGACGTACTGATCATTATGTATGACAGCACCGACTATAACATGGGAACCCCTTCGGACAACCCCAATAATCCCCATGATGTAACTGCTTTTACGGGCGGTCTCAAGACAACCATCGAAAACATCAAAAACACATGGCCGTACATCCGCATTTTTATCATGTCACCTACCTATGCACAGGCAATTGACGAGGAAGGGAACTATTTGAACGGTACCATCACCGATATGGGAAACGGCACCCTGAATCATTATATGATCAAAGAATCCGATGTGGCAATGGACTGCAGTGTCTCCTTTATTGATAATTACTACGGAACCATCAACGAAGACAACTACAGTGAATATATGACCGATTATATGCACTACAATGAAAAGGGACGTGAAAAGCTGGCAGACCGGATTGCCGATATCATCAATAATCAGATGACTACCGTTGTTCCCGTCACCAATTAATCCCCCTTTCGCCCAGCTCATTACTTATGAAAATCAAGCCCCCGGAAAAGGCATTTTAAAACAATGCTTCTTCCGGGGCATAATTTTATTATCGTGATAATAATTCTTCATAATCGAACGTTGTTGCAATTTCCTGCATATGCTCCAAATATTGATCAATGGTCTTTCCGCTCTGTCCTTCTTTGGCAACCAGGCAGGTTCCGTCTGCAAAGCATTCTGTCATAAAACGATTGTATCTGGGATGATAATGGCTGTAATCCGCATAGTTGTTCAGATCACAGATAATGTCCTCCTGATCAGGAAAAAAGTACACCGTTACATTTTCGTATTCATTCAGCCGGTTGGAAATATGCCGGTAAGTCTCTATAGTTGCGTCCAGATGATTTTCCATTTGTACATCATTCCAAAACAGAATGCTGTAGGGCGGAAAAAATACCACAAACTCGGTTTCCGGATTTTGTTCAATATAAGGACAAATATTTTCGGTAAGATTTCTTTCCGCCGCCTGTACAAAATCCTGGGGATCTAACGCCTTCTCCGCCTGCTGCTGCGGCGGTTCATAATTATGCAGAACCCACTCTTCACTGTAATATTCTTCTGTCCACCAGCTTGCATATACATTGGACAGATCGGTAGGCTCTGGATCTGCCATTGGCCGCAGGATATAATTCAAAAGCACGTCCTTATTGAGTACATATTGTACGTCATTTAACAGCTTTTGATCGTACAGATATTCCGGTATTGGATATTTCACCTCGTCCACACCGCCCGTATAGGTAATCACATCCACGCCCAAAAAGACTTTTTTGACAGCTTTGTCCTCATTTGATTTATCAAAAATAATGTTCATGATATTGGACTGGTCTTTGGGAAAAGCACCGCTATAACTCAACTTTATGGCGTTTAACCCCATCAATTCCTGAAACCATGTTGTCTGAAAATTCACCGTCATGGAAGACCCCAGTATCACACTGTCGTAATCCATATTTTTCGCCATTCCCGGGTTCTGAGAGAGCTGATTATCCACCAGATAAGGGAATCCTTCCAATGGCCTGTGATAGTGAAAAAATGGATCTACATAAACTACCAGCCCGGCTGCCGTCAGAAACGCCGCAGCGACAACAGCCAAAAAACAAATCACTATCTTTTTAAAAGGGTTATTTTTCATTTCTGTTTATTCCTTTGAATCAGAATACAAAATGCATCAACAGCATCTTACCCTTTCACTGCACCGGCTGTCAAGCCGTCTACAATCTGATTACTAAACATACAATATACGACAATCGTGGGAATAATCGCAATAACAATCGCCGCAAACATCTGCGAATAGTTGGTATTGTAAGGACCTACGAATTTTGACAAAGAAACCGGTAATGTCTTCTTCGCATCATCCGAAATAAATACCATCGCCAAAAGCAGTTCATTCCAGTTTGCCACAAAAGTCATCAGCCCCGTTACAAAAAGCCCTGTTCTGGCAAGCGGCAGAGCAATATGGGTAAATGACCTGTAAATGGAACAGCCGTCAATGCACGCCGACTCAAATAATTCATTAGGCAGGCTCTCAAAGAAACCGGTCATAATAAAGATTGTAATCGGTAGTGACAATGTCAGATACGGTAGTATCAATCCTATCGGGCTGTTCGTCAAATGCATCTTAGAAAATCTGGTAAATACCGGAATCAGGATACAATGTACCGGAATCATCATACCAGTAAGAAAATAAGTCATCATTGCTCCCGATAACTTCCACCTCATTCTTCCAATAGCAAAAGCCGCCATGGAACCCACNAGNAGACANAGAANCANNGTNNNNCCNCANACNANNATGGAATTNNNNGTNGCNANNCCNAGNCTNCCGGCNGTCCANGCAAAGCTGTAATTTTCAANCATNNNATGCTCCGGNANNGCCCANGGNGAAACAAANANNGTNTTATCNTCCTTNAGNGANACATANATNACCCACANNANAGGNAGNAGATAAATAACTGCCAGAAGCGACAAGAATATGTATACGATGGTATATATCACTTTGTTTCTTTTTGATCTCATTTTGCCGCCTCCTTACATCTCATAATTATCAACTTTAACAAACTTATTAATGATAAACGTTACAATCAGGCAGAGTACCAGAAGCACGGTACCGATTGCACTTGCATAGCCATACTTAAAATATTTAAATCCCTGCTGGTAAAGATGTGTTGCCAGCACGTCTGTCATATGATTCGGTCCGCCCTCTGTCATATTAAAAATTAAATCAAAAAATTTTAAAGATCCAATCGCATTTAAGGACATTGCCGTCGCCACCATAGGACGAATCAGAGGAAGCGTAATATAACGGAAGGACTGAGCTCTGGTACAGCCGTCAATATAGGACGCCTCATACAGGGTCGAACTGATTCCCGAAATCTGAGCCATATAAAGCATCATGGACTGCCCCACATATTGCCACAGAGCAACCGATGCAATCACCCACATGGGAAGAATGATAAATCCCTTTGTATCCATCAGCCAGAGGGGACCTTCAATGCCAAACTGTGCCAAGATCTGATTAATTCCCAGTTTGGGTGTAAAAATAAACATCCACAAAAGACCCAAAGCTGCCGATGATAACACACAGGGCAGATAGTACACGTTTTTAAAGAAATTCCTCCCCTTTTGAATGTTTGTCAAAAGCGCCGCCAGGATCAAACCCGCAATCAACTGTGTCACCACTGAAAAAATCAGGAAAAAGAGCGAGTTTTTCAGGGCAATTTTCATAGTTCTGTCTATGGTAAACAACTTTCTGTAATTTTCAATTCCAACAAACACCGGCTTTGTCAATGCATCATACTCACAAAACGAATAATAAACCGATTGGCAGATCGGAATAAACAAAACAAATGTAAATAACAAAAACGCCGGTGCAACAAAGATAACAATCGCCTTTTTATCTCGTAATAATTTATCCATACACACCTCCGGAATCTTAGAAAAATGCAGGATTGGATTGCTCCAATCCTGCGTAAAACTGCCTCATGTCATTTTTATTTATTCCAGATATTGTTCTTATAAAAATCTTCCAATGATGCAAGTCCTTCTTCCACTGGAGTTCCCAAGTAAATAGAAACCATCGTATCATCAAATGCTGAACCTGCCTCTGTAGTTGCCAGTGATTCATTGTAGAAACCAAATGTAGATTTTGCATTTCCAAATACGTCCATTACATAAGCAAGCTGTGCCGGTGCTTTGGAAGCATCATATTCTACAGTTGTAACAGGAATCTTTCCACCAACTTCCGCAGTATACTTCTGTGCGGTATCATCTGTGAAATATTTCATGAATGCGATAACAGCATCCGGATGTGCTGTATTTGCGCTCATTGCAAGACTGTCGGATTTAGCAATTACTCTTCCGTCTGTTCCGGGGAATGCAAACACACCGCACTTACTTTCAAAGTCAGGATTGGAACCGTTGATCTGTGCAATTGCCCAGGAACCCTGAATCAGCATTGCTGCTTCTCCATTATAGAAGTTTGCCGTAGCTACATCGTTGGTGTCACCTGCTGCGGTAGGCTGGAAATACTGAGAAACTTCAACCAGCTTATTAGCCGCATTTACTACATTCTCATCAAGCCAGGAAGCCGTACCGGCATCAAGTGCTGCCGTATCTACGCCTTCACTGTCACAGAGATATCCTGCCAGCATGGATAAGCACCATGCAGTACCTGCTGAAATGGTAAGCGGTGTATAGCCGGCACTCTGCAGCTTATCGCAAGCATCCAGCATACCCTGCCAGTCGGTAGGCATTGTGGTAATTCCTGCTGCCTCAAACATTTCCGTATTATAGAATACACATGCTGCTGCGATGTTCAAAGGCACTGCATAAATCTTGCCATCGTAGGTCTGCTGCGAAAAAGCGCCCTCGCCGCCGTTAAAAGTATCAAGCCAGCCGTCTGCCTTTATATAGCTGGTTAAGTCTGCAGCCACACCAGGATCAACATACACATCCAGGTTCGGTCCCGGACTTACGATAAAGCAGTCCGGTGTCTCATTTGCTGCTACCAGAGCATTCAGCTTCGGATAATACTCTTCCAGATTTGTGGTCACTACATTTACATGATACTTGCCTTCATAATCCTTGTTAAACCGCTCTACTGTATCCCGGTATCCCAAGGAAATCAGGTCTTCCGTAGCGTTCAAATCATCCCAGAACATCCAGGTGATCTCTTCTACGCCTCCGTCACTTCCGCCTGACGCCGTGCCACCGCCGGATGCATCTGACCCTCCGCCGCATCCAACCAGCAGAGATGTGATCATGGCCACGCTAAGTAAAACTGACAATATTTTCTTTTTCATGCTTCATACCTCCCTCAGGTAATTAATTGACCCTATAGTTCCGAAAAAATCGGAGCCATATATTTTGTTGCAAATATAGTATAACAAATAGCCGGGCTTTACTCTTTTTAATAATTGCTCTATATATCTCAAAAATTGCTATTATTTCATTTTTTGCCATGAACATTTTGTCTTATTTTTCTGCTATTTTAAAATATTTTATGGTTATTTTGCTATGAACATTCATCGTTCTTTTATTTTCGTTATAATTTCTGCATGTTTTTTATTTAATTCCAGTTATTTTTATGATAATATCAAGTTACATAAAAAGCAATTTTTAGAATACCGACGGCAGTTTATAAACCATCCGCGCAATTTTCGACAATTATAGTAAACGACATAATAAATTTCTTCTTTCTAATGTCGTTAGTTATAAAGAAAGGATACCCGCTTCTATGATTGAAATTTTAAACGGCATCAAAGAGACTGTAGTTTATAAAGACATTGAAGGATTTAAACTGCATGACAATACCGACTATGAAGTCTACCCTGATCACTGGCATACTCCCATTGAAATCATTATGCCCATTCAAAACTACTATCATATTTCCTGTAAAAAAGAAATTCTCACTGTGCAGGAGCGGGATCTTCTGCTCATAAACTCCGGTGTCATCCACGGCATGCCCACGGCCATTCAAGGTGAACGGCTGATCCTCCAGATAGACTTTTCCCTTCTGCACAATGTGGCCGATCTGGAATCCACTCTGTCAACCATTCCTCAGGTACTTCTGCTCACGCCCTCCACAGCACCGGCAATCCACGGGCGCCTGCAGGAGCTGATGCTGGAAATCTATCGGGAATATTACAGTGATTCCATCCTGATCGGTGCCTCCATCTATTCCAAGTTTATTGAAATGATGGTTCTGATTGAACGGGAATATACCGGCAAGAGAAACTCTTTCGATATGGCCTCCGCAAAGAGAAAAGAACACACCGAAAAATTCATGGCTGTCTGCAACTATATCCACGAGCATTGTACCGAAGATCTGTGTCTGGATGACGCCGCCCGCATTGCCGGATTCAGCAAATACCATTTCACCAGACTCTTCAAGGATTTTACAGGAGTTTCTTTCTATAAATATCTGAACAAAAAGAGAATTGAACACGCCGAAAAGTTATTGGCAGATCCGGATCTGTCCATCACTGAAGCTGCCTTACAGTCAGGATTCTCAAGCCTCTCCGCGTTTATTAGAATGTTCAAACTGTTCAAAAACTGTACGCCTACCGAGTTTCGAAACCTCTATGAAGATTAAGGCCCAGCTTTCAAACGGTCCGCTTCGCCGCTTATGAGATTACCAGTGACAATCATAAGCGGCAGACATTAGAAGTTTACATACAGAAATGAACTGACTCCTGTCAGCGATAACACACTCCACACAAACAGCACTGCCATGATCAGCGCATGGATCAGCTTCGGCTTTGCCGTCTTCACAAAATCTNNCGCTGNNCTCCCGCAAANTACCAGCAAAAGAACGGCTGTCAGGGTAACTGCCATACAGATATAATGGCCATATTCCCAGCGGTCCAGACGAAGTACCTTAATCACATACCAAAACTCATCCAAATTAAAGCAGCCCGCCAGCTCCCGGTTCATTCTCCCTCCCCGGAAATCTGTCATGGTCTTGAAAAGTGTTACTGCCTCCTTCACAGAAGGAGCTCTGAAAAATACCCAGGCAGCATTCACATACAAAAAGGTCAGACCGACAGACACTCCATGCAGTATTCTCCTGCCCCATCTGCCTATTTGTCCATACCATTTGGAAAATCCTGCAAAACCTCTGCCTTCCATCACGGCTCTGGTTACCACATACAAAACACCATGCATCATTCCCCAAATAAGAAACTGTATTCCGGTTCCATGCCAGATTCCGCTCAAAAGGAACACAATCAACACATTGACGTAAGTTCTCGCTCTCCCCTTCCGGTTTCCTCCAAGGGGAATATACACATATCTGGTAAAAAATCCCGTCAGCGTCATATGCCACCGTTTCCAAAATTCCAAAATGTTCGCCGCCTTATATGGAGAATAAAAATTTAAAGGAAGCTCTATGCCAAACAGACCGGAAATTCCCATTGCCATGTCACAATATCCGCTGAAATCAAAATAGAGCTGCAAAGTATAGGATAGCATTACAACGGCCACATCCCACGAATTAAGTCCCGAAAGCGAAGCATAGCCAAGGTTGACCGCGCTGCCAAAAGTATCTGCAATCAATACCTTCTTAAACATTCCCAGCACAAACAGGTAAATTCCCCTAAAAATACGCTCCCAATCCCCCTGCTTTGCCGCGTTCTTCTCCATAACACGGTCTCTTTTTCCCCATATGCTCTGCAACTTCGAAAGGAATTCGCCTGGAAGCACAATCGGTCCCTGCATCATTTTGGGGAACCAAGTTACATATAATCCGTAAAACAGGGCAGGTCGAAAATCGCCGCTATGAGAATTACCGGATACTTCTTTCCGGTCTGCCGCCTCTTGCAGGCTCAGGCCGCCCCGATAACACTCTGCCAGAAACGCAATCTGGGTAAAGGTATAAAAACTTAGCGCCGGCGGCATAAATCTTCCGTCGGCAAGATACTTAAACCCGCACAAAACCCCTATCTGAAACACCAGTCCGATACCTAATATTTTCCGGGACCGCCCTTTCTTTTCCATCCACCGGCAAAGTCCATAATTCACTGCCATACTGATCAACAGTACCGGAAAATGCCCTGCTCCGCAAAAGCCGTAAAAAACAAGGGATGCTGCAAGCAGAAAAAGACAAGGGATGCTCTTTATTCTATTTTCCTGTCTGCTTTTTTCCGCAATCCGTCTGCAGACTCCATATCCCAAAAGCACAATCGGAAAAAATACAAATAGAAATTCATAAGACTGAAACAACATTACTCTTCGTCCTCATAATACTCCTGCCAGCTGTCTACAATTTCTTTGGTAACCGGATCCTGATAAATGCGGTAGCCGTCAACTTCTCCCACAAGGTCAAGTCCGCACAGAAGCGGATCCTGACTGCTCTGACGCCCCGGCGCCATCACAATATACTGGCAGTATTCTTCCCTGGTTGCTTTAAGAAGTTTCTCTATATCCACAATCTCACTGCCTTCCATGGCCTCATAGACCGCATTATAGTAGTCCCATTGCTGAACCAGCATTTCCCTTCCATAAGGCATATTGATCCGGGCACTGTACTGCCGCACAAAATGAATCAGTTCCGGAGGCATCACCGCTGATGCTCTTGCATCCGGATTTTCCGGCTCGATCAGATCACAGATTTTAATCACCGTATCCGGTATATGATACGGGTTTTCAGCTCTGGAAATATAATCACTTTGATAAACACATCTTCCGCAAAGTATCATAAGCGCTGCCGCAAGCAGCACACCTATCCTTCTGTGTTTTTCAAACAAACGACAGAAACCATACACTGTAATAATTCCCATGGGAATTGTCCACAAAATCAGATAATAAGTTTCCGGATCAAGCACTGCGGCTACAAAAAACTTGCGGCTTAAGGGAAACAAAAACAGGATAACTATGATAAGCGGTGCATGCACAAACAGAATTCTGTTTCTCCGCTCTTTTTCTTTGATCAGCAGATAAATCCACATAAAGAGCGTAAGTAAAAGTAACAGCTTAAGACCGGTATAGAGTTTGAAGATCACGAAGCTTTCCATAAAAANTCCAAACATGCANCCNCCNCCCTATNCCCCTANCANGCCATGTGTCAGNATCAAATACAAAAGTACGTAAATTCCGCCGCTTACACAGGCCAGCCCTGACCGGACCAAAAATCCAAAGCTTTTTTTACTGATTGCAAACAACAATCCAAATCCTGCCGTCATCAGGCAGCTAAGCAGTACCGCAAGGGAACTGCTGGCTCCTCCTGCCAGATTCAGCGCCGCAAGCAGAATCCACAATCCGGCCTCCTTACTGTTCTCAAATAACAGCAGAAAAATCCAGATCACTGCCGGAATCACTACATTTCCCGCAAAGGATTTTCCCTGCCAGGTCCGGGTAAGGAAAAAGGTTTCCGTGGTATACAGCGAAATGTTTCCAAACACCTGCCATAATGCAATCAAAACCATGAACATGGGAAGCAGTTCCTTTTTCTTTTGAAAAAGCACCGATCCGATCTGATAATAAATCAAATAGGTCAGAGGAATCAGCACTAGTGGAAGCACGCTATGGCAGATCACAGTGGCATGAAAACCGCTGACGCTGCCGATAAGCGCCGACCAGATAGGGAAAAGCGCCAGCGCATGGCGCACATCCAGAGGCGCACTTCTTCCCGTATAAGGATTTACCCGGTAAAGCGTGTCCGCCTGCTGGGCAATCACCGCCTGCACACCGTAATAAGCATCGTCTCCGTCAAAGGAAGCTCTGGTAAAGGCCATATACATCTGAAAAAGCACCAGAAGAAGAAACAAGATCAGCAGAACCTTTTCTTCCATGCCAAGATTCCAAAACCCGCCAAGCATTCCTCTGGGAGAATCCGGAAAATTCCATTTCATGTTCTTTTTCCTGCCTCGATATGTCAGAAACACTCCCAGTGCCGCCAAAAGAACCGCCGATGGCAGAAACAGCTTTATGAATGTACTATACCCGTTATATACTGCATAAATCACCACCGGAATGCCGATCACTTCCACCAGCGCAAACTGAAAAATGTATCCGGCGATCAAAGCTTTACCCGGTGTGCGCTGCCGATCCGGAATGAGAGGCAGAAACAGAAGTCCCATACAAAAGGGGATCAGCAAAAGCCATAATAATAAACTGCATATTTTCAGAATGATCATTCTCTCATTTCCTTTCAGCCTTTTTCAGTCGGAACACATCTTCCCGCTCTTTTATTTCTGAGTAAATTCATATTTTCCTGAACGCAATTCATATTGTACAATTTCTCCATTCTTCTGAAGCAGCGTTACTCCCTGTACCTGTTCGATCTCCGCACCGCTCTCCAGGTATCCTCCGGAAGGAACTGCCGGAAGTGTGAGGGTTGCTGTTGTGTTGGCCGGAATCGTAAAGTAATAATGATACCCGCTTTGTGTCTGTTCCCATTTTACACTAATTTCCCCGTAAGCACCAGAATAACTTCCCTCTGCAAAGCTGAGACCTCCTCCAGCCTTCGGTTCTAACAGGATATGTTTAAATCCGGGCTGCGTTTCATCGCTTTTAATTCCCAGCACGTCCGTATAAAGCCATGAAACCGGCGAGCCAAATGCATAATGATTCAGAGAACCATCCAGACGATAGCCTTCCTCCTGCTGTTTATAGGCCCACAGCTGCTCCCAGTTGGTCGTGGCTCCCTTAGATGCAGGAAACAGCAGAGAAGGAATCTCCTCCTGCAGCAACATGCAATAAGCGCTGTCCACATATCCATGATTGCCGAGCGCGGGAAGCAGATAACCTATTCCCGAAAATCCGGTATTGATATGATAATTACTATATACAGCAAGCAACTCAAGATTCGCTGCTGCCTGTTCTCTCAGTTCTTCAGGAAACAAGGAAAATTCTAATCCCAACGCATAGGAAGTCTGGGTATTGCATATCGTCTGCCCGTCAGGAAGTACAAACTGCTTTTGCCATGCCTGCTTAAAATTTTCATAAACCTGTCGGTAATGTTCCGCTTCTTCTTCCTTTCCAAGTACAGCCGCCATACGGGAAACCAGATCTGCAGAATGAGCACACCACGCCGTATCCGACAATTCCACAGGTGTATCCTCATTTGACAAATGATCTCCATAACCACCCCAGTAACGAATATACCCGTCACTGGTATCCTCCAACATGTCAACCCACTTACAGAGAGAATCATAATTTTCCTTCACAATGCTTACATCACCATATTGTATATAAAGATTCCAGGTAATGACCACCGGTGCATCTCCCCAACAATTATTGGATGCCGCCCCTCTGGTTCCATCCCAGTCTGTCCCAAAATTTCTGGGAATCATATCTGCAAAGGATCCCCCTTCACTTTGAATGCTTCTCTCCTCCTGAAGAAATTTGCGATAAAAGGCAAACACATTCATGTTATAGGAAGCTGTTAATGAAAAAATCTGAGCATCCCCTGCCCAGCCATGCCTCTCATCCCTTTGCGGGCAATCCATGGGATTATCCAGAAAATTGCTTTTCTGGCTCCAAAGAGTATTTTGATAATACTGATTCAACAGTTCATTGGAGCAGGAAAAAGTTCCTGTCCGCTCCAAATCAGAGGACAGTACGATTCCCCGCACATCTTCTATGGGAAGCGCTTCGTCAATCCCTGTGATTTGCACATACCGAAATCCGTGAAATACAAATTCCGGCTCAAATATTTCCCCCTCTTCATCACCTTTCAGCACATAATAGTCTGTGGCTTCTGCCGTAAGCAGGTTTTCCGTCCAGATTGTCCCCGGTACATCGTCTTTATTTACCAGCTCCTCCTGATTCAGTTCCTCCCCATAACGCANAGTNAGGANCTGTCCTTTCTTCCCGGTAACCTTTATTCNNCANGNGCCTGCAAAGNTCTGCCCAAAATCATACACATAGGTATTTGCCACCGGTTNCGACACNCTGACCGGCACAAGCTCCTTTACACAAACAACCGGTTCATTTGCCTTTCCCTGCAGGGGAATTGTTAAATACTCCTCTCTCACCTGATTTTCTTCGGCAGTCTTCCACATGCCTGCCTCAAAACCGGCCTCATCATATCCTGTCTGTTCATAGTTTGCATCATAAAATTCGCCCTGATACAAATCATCCTCTCTTACAGGCCCATCTGTGCAGCATAAAAAACTTTTATCCGTGACAATCTGATCCATACTGCCGTCTGCATAAACAATCTCCATTTTCCCCATTAGTGCATTTTTATCTCCCCAGGGATTCCATATTTCCGGATAACCCACACCGCGATCATACCATCCATGCAAAAGCACTGCTCCCAATGCATTTATTTCTCCCTGCTTCAAAAAATCCGTCACATCATAAGTCACATAGCTGAGCTGCTTATTATACGCCATCTTTCCGGGGCTGAAATACTCCTCCGAGACTCTCTCACCATTTAAAGAAAGTGCAAAACTTCCAAGAGCAGTCATATAAATCCTTGCACTGGCTATCTCTTTATCCTGAACTTCAAACTCTTTTCGAAACAGCGGTGCCGGCGAGACTGCTCCCGGTGTGAGCATTAAACCACTTCCAATCTTTAATCTTCCATCTTCTACTGAAACATAATAAGGATCAAAAATCGTATTTTCTCCTTCAAAATTCTCCTCATAAATAATATTTCCCTGCCCATTCTCCACCAGCAGATCATCCATCCACGCATAAGAAACGCCACGGCTTTTGTAATATCCGATACTTCCCACCGGTGTCTTCTCTATCCGGAAACTCCCCGCTTCTTCTTCATTCAGGCAGACTTTTAGATTCTCTCCGTTCACCTCAAGCCGGACTGCAAAGCTTTTGCCATCCTCCGGCGCTGAAATGGCAATCTCCTGATCAGCTTCGTCAGGGATGCTATTATTCTCCATTCGGATCAGCCGAAAACAGGGCTGTTCACCAGAATTTTTGATCTGGCATAAATACATTGCTCCATAACGCCCGTCCATTGCTCCAAATAAAAATCCTGCTGTGGTATTCTCAATTTCCATCCGATAGCAAATATTATAGATCAGTTCGTCTTCCTCATAATCCGCATTGTTTTCCTCTTCACCTGCCGAAATCCAGCATGCCTGTGACATACCTTCTCCCATCAGTCCCGTTTCAAACCAGGCCTCCTCGGCGGAGCGGTAACACTTACCCTGTTCATCCCAGACCTCCACCTGCCAGTAATATCTGGAACAGGCAGTCAGATCTTTTCCCTCATAAAAAATACCGGTTGAAGTTTCTTTTTCTACCTTTCCGCTGTCCCAAACATACTCTTTTCTCTCAAGTTCTTCTTTTCCCTGTGCTACCATAATTCGATATGCCTTCTGACAGCTTCCTCTTTCGAAGCTTTCCATCTGCCAGCTAAATACCGGTGTATCCTCATCAATTCCCAATGGATTAGTGAGATGACATACCTGCAGTTTTTGAATGGTTATCCTGGTACTGCTGTTCTGCCTCCATTTAACAAATCCTGCTGCCAGTGTCACACAAAGCACAAGTACTATAATCCCAACAACATGAAACGCTTTCCGTGACTTTTGTTCCTTTTTCATCTAGTTGCTTCTCCTAAATTCTTCAGCCATGCCATTCATAAGTCACCAGAGTATACATTCTGCATGGCTGAACTGTTACACATATACTACCATAAATCAGTTATTCAGTAGACACTTTTTTTAAACTGTGCTACAATCTTAAGAAATGTATACCATTTCAAACGGACAAAACGGAGGGCTGCTATGAAAAAAGCGTTGATTATTGGTGCCGGTCCGGCGGGACTGACAGCTGCCTACGAACTTCTTACGAAGTCAAATGATATTGAGGTCACAATCTTCGAAGAGAGTGACTGTTTCGGCGGCATATCCAAAACCGTCAACTATAAGGGAAACCGCATGGATATGGGGGGTCACCGCTTCTTTTCAAAAATACCGGNAGTCAATGCATGGTGGGATCAGATGCTTCCCATGCAGGGAGCTCCCACTTATGACGACATTCTTCTTAATCGGCCCATGCCCCTTACAGAGGGCGGACCGGATCCCGAAAAGGAAGACCGTGTAATGCTGACACGCCATCGTGTGTCCCGTATTTATTTTGATTCTAAATTCTATGATTATCCGATTTCCCTCAAGCCGGAGACCTTTGCCAATTTTGGACTGCTTACCACTCTTCAGGTAGGATTCAGTTATCTGGCTGCTCTGCTGCACAAGCGTCCGGATGATAATCTTGAAAACTTTTACATTAACCGCTATGGTAAAAAGCTTTACTCCATGTTTTTTGAATATTATACCGAGAATTTGTGGGGAAGACATCCCCGTGAAATTGATGCTTCCTGGGGGGCACAGAGAACCAAAGGCATGTCAATCATGGCAATCATTAAAGATGTGCTGGGAAAAACTTTTAAAATTAAAAACCGCAAAGTTGAAACCTCTCTGATCGAGCAGTTTAAATATCCCAAATTAGGTCCCGGTCAGCTCTGGGATGTAACGGCAGAAGAAATTACAAAGCTTGGCGGCACGATCCTTAAAAATGCTAAAGTCACCAAATTCCACAAGAACGAAAATAATGTGATCACTTCCCTGACCTATGTAAAGGATGGAGAGAAGCGCACCATGGAGGGTGACTACTTTATCTCTTCCATGCCTGTAAAGGATCTGGTGGCCGGCATGAACGATGTTCCTGCCGATCCCGCCAGAATCGCGGCAGGACTTCCTTATCGTGATTATATGACATTGGGTGTTCTTGTTCCCAAAATCAATCTAGAGAATAAAACCAATTGGAAAACGGTGGGCAATATCGTCCCGGACTGCTGGGTTTATGTGCAGGACAGAACCGTAAAGCTCGGTCGTTTTCAGATTTATAATAACTGGTCCCCCTATATGATCAAAGATCTGGAGCATACAATCTGGATTGGTCTGGAATACTTTGTAAATGAGGGTGATGAATTCTGGAATATGACAGAAGAGGAATTTTCCCGAATCGGCATTGACGAAATGATTAAAATGGGACTGATTGACAGTGCCGATGTGGTTTTGGATACCCATATGGAAAAAGTCAAAAAAGCATATCCCGCTTATTTTGATACTTACGATGAAATTGATACTCTGGTAGATTATCTCAAGACTATTGATAATCTATACTGTGTGGGACGTAACGGTCAGCATCGGTATAATAACATTGACCATTCCATGGTTACTTCCTTTGAGACTGTTAAAAATATTCTTTCCGGTCAGAAGGACAAGTCAAATATCTGGAATGTAAACACAGAACAGGAATACCACGAGGAATCCAAAACAAATGAAGCGGAAGTAGATTAAAGATGAGAGAATCCCAAAATAATGCTATATTGTATAAAAATGTGGCTGTTTTCTTTTTCTGCACTATAACAGCATTTTTGCTGCTTATGATCTGTTCGCGTTCTTCCTTTTTGTACCCGTGCAACGACTGGAATGATGCCAACAGCTATTTTACTATGGGAAAATCTATGATGAACGGCCAAGTCATTTATCGGGATTTGTATGATCAGAAAGGGCCTTATCTGTACCTTCTTTACGGTCTGGCATATCTGATGCATCATACTTCTTTTGCAGGCGTTTTTGTTCTGGAAATTATCGCAGTTGCAATTTTTTTCTTTTTCTGCTATAAGATTCTGCGCTTATATTGCAGCGGACCGATTTCCTGTTTTCTACTTCCTATTCTTGGGGCGGTAGTTCTCTCTTCCAAAAGCTTTTATTGGGGCGGAGCTGCTGAAGAATTTTGTCTTCCCCTCCTGGGGGGCAGCCTGTATTGCACCATTAAATATTTCAAAGAACAATATCCT
>WFLX010145030.1_pt1 | contig 16504 bp, 12 predicted proteins | sample 4967041 | NCBI WGS metagenome assembly WFLX01 (sample SAMN12857096, study PRJNA449069) | gut metagenome | isolation source: stool from male and female vole | host: Microtus ochrogaster | place: USA:Florida | collected 2017 | reverse complement strand
CGCTGCAAGCTTCAGGAATGCAGGTGCTCAACTACGGTACACTCCTTGTGACAGTCTCTGATGCCGACAAAGAACGCGCGCTTCCTCTCATTAAGCGTTTCTACGACCTTGGCTTCAACGTTGAGGCTACCAGAGGAACTGCAAAATTCCTTAAGGAGCATGGCATACGATGCCGCACTTTGGGCAAATTCAGCGAAGGCAGCAATGAGATAGAGCGCTCGCTCCGCCAAGGCCACGTCAGCTATGTGATCAACACCATNGANGTCAACCAGCACAACACTCGCCTNGACGGATACGATATCCGCCGCATAGCGATAGAAAACAATGTNACAATCTTNACAGCCCTCGAGACAGTGAGAGTGCTCCTNGACGTGCTNGANGAAATCACAATGGGTGTCTCNACAATCGACGCNGAATANGGCCGCAAAGGCAACGGNATGATCTCNCGNTNATTTTNANAGATTTATTTGGATTTTCCAATTACATTCGTTAATTTTGGAGTCAGAACGCTGAATAGATATGAAATTTGAAGTAACAAGCATAATCAGGCTTACGGAGACCGTCTTCGAAATGACTCTCCGTGGCGACTGCTCGGCATTTACAATGCCGGGCCAATTCGTTGAGATTTCCATTCCAGGCCTCTATCTCCGCCGTCCGATTTCTGTGTGTGACATAGAAGGTAATCGCCTGACATTGGTATTCAAGACCGTCGGAAAAGGTACCGATGCCATGGCTGCTATGACTCCCGGCACAATACTTGACCTTCTGACCGGACTCGGCAAAGGATTCGACACCACGCGCTGCAAGGAGACTGCTCTGCTTGCCGGAGGAGGCGTAGGTGTACCTCCACTTTATCTGCTCGCACGCCATCTGATTGCAGATGGGAAAAAAGTGAAGGTAGCGCTTGGCTTCAACACTGCTGAGGAAATTTTCTATGCAGATAAGTTCCGCGACCTTGGCGCCGATGTGGAAGTAGCCACTGTCGACGGCAGTGCGGGAACAAAGGGATTCGTAACTGATGCNATCCGCAAACCTGAGATGCAAGGCTGGGACTTCTGGTATGCNTGCGGACCTCTCCCNATGCTCTCNGCACTCGGTCGGGAACTCGACTGCNAAATTGGCGAGGTCAGNATGGAGGAACGCATGGGTTGCGGTTTCGGAGCATGCATGGGTTGCACAATCGAAACTCCATGGGGTCCGAAACGAGTATGCAAAGATGGGCCAGTGTTCGACGCCATCCTGATGAAAGATTTCAAAGGAAACGGCACTCCAGCACCTACCCTCCCNCGCGATAGGAAACTGGANGGCGAGCCGGAAGTAAGCACCTCACTCTGCGGCATAGAGCTTAAGAACCCTGTGGTCCCGGCCAGCGGCACATTCGGTTTCGGCCAAGAATTCGCTGATATCTACGACCTCAANNTTCTCGGNGGNATATCCATCAANGGNACNACCCTCAATCCNNGATTNGGNAANATCACTCCCNGAATTGCAGAGACTCCCGATGGTATGATCAACAGTGTCGGTCTGCAGAATCCAGGAGCCGACGTGGTCTATAGCCATGAGGTGCCCGACCTTCGCAAGATCTACTCTGGNTGCGTAATTGCCAATGTAAGCGGTTTCTCAATTGATGAGTACGTGGAGGCTTGCCGCAAGGCCGATGCTTGTGAGGGTGTCGATATCATTGAAGTTAATGTCAGCTGCCCCAATGTGCACAACGGAGGCATGGCTTTCGGTACGTCGGCCGAACAGGCTGCTGAAGTGACCCGCGCTGTGAAGGCGGCCGTAAAGAAACCCGTCTTCATAAAGCTCTCACCCAATGTGACCGACATAGTCTCCATTGCGAAAGCTTGCGAGGCCGCCGGTGCCGACGGACTTACGCTTATCAACACATTGCTCGGAATGCGGATCAACATCAACACCGGCAGTTCGGTGATTGCCAACCGTATGGGTGGATTCTCCGGACCTGCTGTATTCCCGGTGGCCGTTCGCATGGTCTATCAGGTAGCGCAGGCTGTAAATATCCCGGTGATGGGTTGCGGTGGAGTCTCAACAGCGGAAGACGTAGTCGAGATGATGATGGCTGGCGCAAGTGCTGTCCAAGTGGGCTCCGCCAACCTTGTCGACCCATTGGCTTGCAAGAAAATTGTGGAAGATCTTCCCAACTTATTGAAGAAACTTAAAATCAACAACATAAAAGACATAATCGGAATATCATGGCGAAAGATGTGATCATAGCGTGCGACTTCCCTTCGATGGAAGCGACACTCGAATTCCTTGACAAGTTTGGCGATAAGAAGCCTTACGTCAAGATTGGCATGGAGCTATTCTATGCTGCCGGACCGGAAATCATCAAGGAGATTAAGAAAAGAGGACACAAGATTTTCCTCGACCTCAAACTTTGCGACATTCCAAACACTGTGAAGAGCGCTATGTCAGTACTCTCAAAGCTCGACGTAGATATGACAAACCTTCACGCATTTGGAGGCCACAAGATGATGGAAGCTGCCATTGANGGGCTTACACGACCCGACGGAACCCGTCCGCTTCTAATCGCCGTGACTATGCTTACTTCNACCAGCAAGGAATTGATGAACGAAGANCTTCTCATCCCTGGCGAGGTAGACGCTGTAGTGGCAAGCTATGCCAAGAATGCCCAGATGTCAGGTCTCGATGGCGTGGTATGCTCTCCGCGTGAGGCTTCAATCGTCAAGATTGCTTGTGGCGACAAGTTTGTCACTGTCACTCCCGGCATTCGCTTTGCAGACTCTGCAGCCGACGACCAAGTGCGCGTGATGACTCCCGCCAAGGCTCGCGAGATTGGCTCTGACTACATNGTAGTTGGACGTCCTATCACAAAAGCAGAAGACCCCAAGGCAGCTTACGAAAGATGCTGCGCAGAATTCCTCGGCCCAGATGCTTAATTCTCAATTCTNAATTCNCGAAAATTCTCAATTCCCGAAAATTCTCAATTCGTAACGATGGAAAAGAAAATAGCTAAAGACCTTCTCAGCGTAGGCGCAGTATTCCTGCGTCCTGAAGAGCTCTTCACCTGGGCTTCAGGAATTAAGAGCCCTATGTATTGCGACAACCGTCTGACACTCTCCTACCCTGCCGTGCGCAAGGATATCGAGGAGGGTCTTGCTGAACTTATACAGAAATATTATCCCGAGGCAGAATCCCTTATGGGTACATCGACAGCCGGCATAGCTCACGCGGCTATCGCAGCCTGGATTCTTGACAAACCGATGGGATACGTGCGCGGAGGCGCCAAAGACCATGGTCGCGGCAACCGCATCGAAGGTAAATGTGAGCCCGGAACCAAGGTGGTCGTTGTGGAAGACCTCATCTCTACAGGCGGAAGCTGCATTGAAGTGGTGGAAGCACTTCGCGAAGAAGGTGCTGAAGTACTCGGCATCGTCTCTATCTTCACTTATGGTATGAAGAAGGCAACCGAACGCCTGGCCGCTGCCAACGTGACCAACCACTCACTCTCCAACCTCGACACTCTCGTTGAAGTTGCAGCTGAAGAAGGTTACATCGAGCCTGTCTGGAAAAACCGTATCCTCAAATTCCGCGACAATCCAAGCGACACNTCNTGGCANAATGCCTAACGGTTTAAGAGGTTTAATAGGTTTAGAAAGTTTATTTCTAAGAAGAGACATCTAAACCATTTAAACCATTTANACCNTTAAACTTACAAAAATGAAACATCTTATTGACCCCACCGACCTGACGGTGGAAGAAACCAAAGAAATCATCGACCTGGCACTCGACATCATCGCCAACCGTGCGAAATACTCTGAAAAGTGCAAGGGTAAGAAACTCGCCACTCTCTTCTACGAACCCTCTACCAGAACCCGTCTNAGCTTCACCGCCGCCATGATGGAACTGGGCGGCAACGTGCTCGGTTTNGCCGACGCNGCCAGCAGCTCAGTGAGCAAGGGTGAGACAGTACGCGACACTGTTCGTGTGGTNGAGAATTTCGCCGATATCATAGCTATGCGCCACCACATCGAGGGTGCACAGCTCGGAGGCACAGAAGTGAGCCGCGTGCCTATCATCAATGCAGGCGACGGNAGCCATGCNCATCCCACCCAGACACTTACCGACCTTCTGACCATCACTCGCGAACTGGGACGCCTCGACAACTTGACTATNGGTTTCTGCGGCGACCTTCGCTTCGGACGTACTGTGCATAGCCTCATCAAGGCACTCTCTCGCCAGAAAGGAATCAAGATTGTATTGATAGCTCCTCCNCAGCTCCGTCTGCCTGACTATATCAAGCAAGACGTATGCGACCGNCTTGGTCTCGAATATAAGGAAGTNGACACCCTTGAGGAAGCAATGCCNGAGCTCGACGTGCTCTACATGACCCGCGTTCAGAAGGAGCGTTTCCTTGACGAGGATGAATACGANGCNGTGAAAGANTCNTTTGTNCTNGACTGTGANAAGATGAANNTNGCNAAGGANAAGATGGCNGTNCTNCANCCNCTCCCCCGNGTCAACGAGATTCTNGANGAAGTNGATGCCGACCCAAGNGCAGCNTANTTCCGCCANGTGGAAAATGGCAANTTNGTGCGTATGGCTCTTATCTCNAGTCTNCTCGACTGGAAAGATGATNCNAAGCATNANATGCCNGTGNANGAAGAAGTGGAAGTGCCCGACAATCTACGTTGCGAAAACAAAAAGTGCATCACACGCAATGAAAAGTCACCTCGCCGCGCATACCGCTCTGCCGACGGCTCTCTACGTTGCCGATATTGCGACCACAAATTCAAATAATAAAGATAAGTTTTTCAGATTGTCATTTTGTCAAATCGACTAAATGACAATCTGAAAATCTTCACATATCACTACAGGTAAAAAAAGATTCATTATTGTGGAACCACTGAAACATGAATGCGGCATCGCCATGATCCGGCTCCGCAAGCCGATTGGCTACTACAAAGAGAAATATGGCAGCTATGCTTATGCCCTCAATAAGCTATATCTCCTCATGGAGAAGCAACACAACCGCGGACAGGAAGGTGCCGGTGTCGGCGTCGTCAATCTAAAAGCCCTTCCAGGTCATGAATACGTTTGGCGTGAGCGTGAACTGGGGCCGCAGGCTATTCAGGAAATCTTCAACAGAATAGGAAGAAAACTCACTGAAGTAGGCCTCGAAGACATGACTCCGCAGGAAGCAGCCACAGAGGCTCCTATGATCGGGGAAATATATTTAGGACATCTCCGCTACTCCACTACTGGTAAAAGCGGAATGGAATATGTTCATCCCTTCCTCCGACGCAACAACTGGAGAAGCCGCAATCTTCTGATGTGTGGCAACTTCAATATGACCAATGTCGACCATCTCTTCGAATCGGTCGTAAGCCGAGGCCAGCATCCACGCCTTCACAGCGACACTATCATTCTTCTCGAGATGCTTGGCTACGCACTCGACAAAGAAAACCATCGGCTTTACCGAAAGCACCGAGACCTTGACCCTGAGAATTTTGTCGACAAAAATCTTGAGGAAATCATCGAGGAGGAACTTGATATCCGCAATGTGCTCCAGGCATGCGCGCCCGAATGGGACGGCGGTTTCGTCATCTGTGGTGCGACAGGGTCTGGTAATGTTTTCGTCTTCCGTGACCCTAACGGAATTCGCCCCGCTTACTACTACATCGATGATGAGATTATCATTGCTACGAGCGAACGCCCTCAGATACAGACCGTNTTCGGCGTNTCGCAAGACCGTATCAAGGAACTTGAGCCCGGTGAGGCACTCCTCATTTCTATCGATGGCACTCCGAGCGTAGAGCGCATACTGCCCCAGCAGTCAAACTCAAAATGCAGCTTCGAGCGCATCTATTTCTCAAGAGGCAGCGATTCCGACATATACAACGAACGCAAGGAACTGGGTCGCCTCCTTGTGCCAAAAGTTGTGGAGTCTGTGGAGGGGAATATCGAGAGTACTGTATTCTCCTACATTCCCAACACCGCCGAAGTTGCCTTCTACGGGCTCGTGGAGGGAGTGGAGGAATATCTCAACAACTATAAGACAGAGCGAATTCTCGCGCTCCAGGCCGATGGCAAGCTCAACAGAGACTCCATCCTTAAAGTGATGGAGACCGAGGTGAGAATCGAGAAAGCTGCTATAAAAGACATAAAGCTTCGCACTTTCATCGCCGAAGGAGAGGTACGCAATGATTTAGCTGCCCATGTCTACGACATTTCTTATGGTTGCCTGAGAGCGGGAAAAGACAATCTCGTGGTAATTGACGACTCAATCGTCAGAGGCACTACCCTNNGNCANTCNATNCTAAACATGCTCNCCCGNCTNGAGCCNAAAAAGATAGTGGTGGTGTCATCATCCCCTCANGTAAGATATCCTGACTATTACGGTATCGACATGAGCCGNATGGATGAGTTTATCGCCTTCAAGGCTGCAGTCAGTTTGCTGAAAGAGCGCGGCATGGAGTATGTGCTTGCCTCAACTTATGCAGCATGCCGCAAGGAAGTGGAGAAAAAACCAGGCGAACACCTGAAAAATCAGGTTAAGAACATATATTCGTATTTTACCGACGAACAGATATCCCGTCGCATAGCAGAGATGGTAAAACCCTTTGATATCGATGTTGAAATTGTATATCAGACGGTAGAGGGACTTCACAAAGCATGTCCCAACCATCCTGGAGACTGGTACTTCTCAGGCGACTATCCCACTCAGGGAGGCGTCAGAAGAGTCAATCAGGCTTACATCGACTGGTATGAAGGGAAAACAGGCAAAAGAAACTGATTCTTATGGCAAATGAACGCAAAGACATAGACCNNAANGANATNGAGGAAATGAAGCGGCTTCTNAANGAAGAAGTCGGCTTCCTTCCCTCNGGTCCCGGACTGGACTNACTTCTCAATNAAGCAGAATGGCTCGACGTCAACGCCAAATATGTTGTGATTGAGATGGGGAAGACCTGTCCGGATGTCTATATCCTAAAAGACGGCATCATTCGGGTATGGGACTTCGATGGNGAAAAGGAGCGNACNTTCGGNTTCGGACTCCCCGGCACNATATTCGAGTCAAAACATTCATTTGTCATGCACGGTCCATCCTATTATCAGGTGGAGACTTGTTGCCCCTCTACCATCCTCCGCATTCCAGAAAAGGAATTCTGGAAAACTGTAGAGAGCGACCATAGCTTTGCAATCTTTATGCTCCACAATGCTTATGGCGAACTATATAGCCATGAATTTAAGGAAAGCACAATCAACAATGGCACTGCTAAAGAACGCTTTGAAGCGATGCTCAAATACCGCCCGGTCATTCTCGAGAAAGTACCTCAGAAAATCATTGCATCATATCTCGGAATCACGTCTGAATACTTCAGTGTGCTTAAACGCCGTCTTCTCAAAGGTTAAAAAAGTTAATTTCTTAAACCAGATTAAGGATTTTTGTAGATTTTTGGTTTATATTTGCACTTTAGATAAAAAGAATAAGTACAANCAATCAAAAATCCACAAGAATGCTTATGAGGAATTTACTACTTACNCTTGCCGCTGCCNCATTGACANTGTCGGCATCTGCGGNTCTGANAGTTACGGAAAAACACANTGCATCCATCACTCCNGGCATACCTACNGCNAACTACCACTAAAACTTATGGAGCACTGAAAAATTCTCCTGTCATCGAAAGAGCAAAGATGGCAAAAGCTGCCACTCTCACCCGTTCAGACGAGAGCAATGGAGAATTAATCACAGAAGCCCCGGCTGGCACTACCAAGACTATGCTTGGTTCTTCCAATACCTTCTATCTTTACTACGACGAAGTCTCGATGGACGAGACCTTTGGAATTGCCTATGAAGGAGTATGGACTGATGATGGAGAGGTCTATCTTAAGAATCCCGTCAGTATGCTCGAGTGGGACACTTACATCAAAGGTAAAGTTACCGACGAGGGTCTGCTCTTCGAATTTCCTCAGGTGATCTATCGTGCTGAAGATGAGGAGGGAACTTTTGATCTATTGGTTGATGTCCTGGAATATGCTGAGGTGCAGTCGCCTTATGATCCCGACGACTATTACACCACATTCATCCCTGCTGAAGAAACGAGAAGTATTCTCTTCACAAAGATGGATGATGGCAGCTATGGCATGGAAGATGATTATATGCTGGGCGTGACGTTTGAAGGCGCATGGCAAGGATATGGTGAAATGTATCTCAACCTTCTTCCATTTGAAGCGACTCCAGCAAAAATTCCTGATGGCATAAAGTACGACTATTCATATGTGCTTGCAGATGAACTTACCGGGTGGGACCATACCGTGATGCGCCAGATTGGTATCGGTGAACTCGACGGTGTCACTTATATTGCCGGTCTAGCAAGCGGAATGCCCGATGCTGTAGTCTATGGCACTTTCGATAAAGAAAACAACACTCTCTCAATCCCATCCGACCAGTTCCTCGGAAAGTATTACAACCACTACATCTTTATGATGGCAGGTATTGGCCGCTCCTGGTATGACGAATGGTGGGGACAGGATATGTATTCATTCGAGATTGTCGACACTCCATTGGTGCTGAACTATGATCCAGAGAAAAATGAATTCCGGCCAGTGTTGGAAGAAGGATACGACTATGCATATGTAATCTTCAATTTCGGAAACGTCGAGACGTATCCATGTGAATATTATGCTATCGACCGCATCTACTCTCAAGGAGCCATCACTGATTACGCTCCTATTGCTCCGGAAATTTTAGATATCTATGATATCAGTTTCATGGACCCTGACTATTCTTACGCTTTCGAATTCAATATCTATGGCGACAACAAAGAANGNCAGATACTTCTCGACAATAATNTCTACTACAATATCTATNTCAATGGTGAACTCTTCACATTCACNGCAGAGGAATATCCTTCTCTTCTTGAGGAAGGCGTTCAGGAAATCACTGATATTCCGGTATTCTTCAACGCTGGCGACGACATCTTCAGTTCTGGCAACTATCATGGCGTAGCCTTCAAGCGCCAAGGTATCCACACTTTAGGTGTTCGCGCACTCTACATCGACGGCGACATCCGTGCTGAAAGCGAGATTGTCTCACTCTCCAACCCTGACGATCCTTCTTCAGTCGACTTGTCGCAGGCCGCCTCTGCAGTCAAGACAGAACTCTTCGACATCAACNGACGTAANGNCACAGGCAAGACAAACGGCGTNANAATTAAGCGCATCACCCTTAGCGACGGAACGATACACACTGGAAAGCTCATCAAAAAATAAAATCTGTTGAAATAAGAAATCAACACACTCGTTAAAGAAAGACTTCCGACCTCGGAGGTCTTTCTTTTTGCCAGTTTTCACTCACCATATACTCCANTTTTTTGATATGTTGCAAAACACACAATAAATAATTAGAGTGATTTAATGATTTTTAAATAATTTTTTTGTAAATTTNCATCATGAANANTATTTTCGGATTCANCATATCGCNTAAGAGCCTGATTTTTGACTATGTTATGATCATAGTCGGCATTTTCATGTATGCTTTCGGATTCTGCGCTTTCATTCTTCCCCACAAGATAGTGATGGGAGGACTGACTGGTGTCGGCACTCTCGTGTATTTCGCTACAAACGAGACCATTCCCGTTGCCGTAACCCAATATGTACTCAACCTTGTGCTTCTTGCATTCGCTTTCAAAATCGTTGGAAAGACTTTCGTNATCCGNACTATTTTCGGNGCTTCGATAGTGTCGCTNTCTATCGGTGTCGGTGAGACTTTCTTCATGGGTCTTGGTCATCCTATACTCGAGGATATGTCGCTCAGTGCCATCCTTGGAGCTATCATTTGCGGTCTCGGCGTAGGCACAGTGCTTATTCACAATGGATCTACGGGAGGCACCGATATCGTGGCTTCTATGGTCAACAAACTGAGCAACGTAAGCATAGGCCGCGCCATGGTGATAACAGACATGGTGATCGTCACAAGCAGTATATTCCTTCCTTTTGATGGAACTTTCGGCGAGCGACTCGAAGCCAGAATNCCCATNATAGTCTANGGCTANGTCGTGACTTTTGTTGCCTCCTACTGCGCCGACATGATNGTGGTCGGCAACCGGCAAGCCGTTCAATTCATCATCTTCAGCCGCGAATGGCAAAAAATCGCTGATGCAGTCAACAATGAGGCTAAACGTGGAGTGACAGTTCTTGATGGAGAAGGATGGTATAGCAAGAAACCCATCAAAATCCTGATGGTATGGTGCAGAAAGATTGAAGCTCCCGGCATAATGCGTCTTGTAAAAGGTATCGACGATGATGCTTTCATTACCCAAGGAGCTGTAAATGGTGTCTTCGGTAAGGGTTTTGATATGTATAAGGTGAAAATCAAATCAAAGAAAAACCAGACCACCAAACTTGAGCAGCCCCCAACCCCCAAAAACGCTTAAACCCTTAAACAACTAAACGATTAACAATCAAACAACATAAACCAATAACAACTAAAAACTATGAAGAGACTGTTTCTCTTATCCGCCCTCATGGTGTTGTGCTCAACTGCATGGGCCAACTACGTTTGCCGCGGATCCGTTTTTGACAAGCAGGGTGAACCCCTGATTGGAGCGACTGTCGCAGTGCCCGGCACATCGACGGCTACAGCCGCCGACATCGACGGCAATTTCTCGCTCTCAGTTCCCGACAATACGAAGGAGCTCAAGATCTCCTACGTAGGCTTTCAGGACAAGACAGTAAAAGCCCAGCCCGAAGTAGGACGCGTGGTGCTCGACCCAGAGACCACTATGCTTCAGGACGTGGTGGTAACTCAGTCTGTGGCTAAGACTCGTAAGACCCCTGTTGCAGTTTCTACTGTTGATGCTCCATTCATTGAGGCTAAGCTCGGCGGTCAGGAATTTCCAGAGGTTCTCAAGACAACTCCTGGCGTCTGGGCTACTAAAGACGGCGGTGGCTATGGCGACGCTAAGATCAACATGCGTGGTTTTAAGAGCGCCAACGTGGCTCAGCTCGTCAACGGTATTCCTGTCAACGATATGGAATGGGGTGGCGTGTATTGGTCAAACTGGTCTGGTCTCAGCGATGTGACTTCATCTATGCAGACTCAACGTGGTCTTGGCGCAGCAATCATCTCAACTCCTTCTGTGGGCGGTACGCTCAATATCACTACCAAGAGCCTTGATGCTAAAAAGGGAGGCACAATCTTCTATGGTATGGGCAACGACAACATGAACCACATAGGATTCTCCGCTTCCACCGGCCTTATGAAGAATGGCTGGGCTATCACAATCATGGGTAGCCGCAAGTGGGGCGACGGATACATCCAGGGTACTCGTTTCGACGCATTCACATGGTTTGTCAATGTCTCTAAGAAAATCAACGACAAACATCAACTCAGCCTCACCGCATTCGGTTCTCCCCAAGATCACTGGAAACGTGACTCAAACAACGGTCTTACTGTAGAAGGATGGCAGAATGTGAAAAACTACATGGACGGCGAAAGCATGTATCGCTACAACCCTACTTTCGGTTATCGTCTCAACGGACAGCAATACGTCTCCAACCAGAACCATTTCCACAAGCCTCAGATCTCTCTTAACCATATTTGGCAAATCAACTATAAGTCAAGTCTCTCTACCGCTGTCTACCTCTCTATCGCCAATGGCTACGGCAGCAGCGGCCAGGGTCGTACTTCCGACTACCGCAGCCAGTGGTATGGCGCAAGCAACGGCGTCCTCTCTGACACTTGGCGCTGCGCCGATGGCACTTTTGACTATGCTGCCATCGAAGAGATGAACGCTGCTTCTACCACAGGCTCAAATATGGTAATGGCTCAGTCTATCAACAACCACACTTGGGTCGGCCTTGTTTCAACCTATAAGAATGAGCTCATCGAAAATCACCTCAACCTCCTCGTGGGTCTTGACGTTCGCTACTATGCAGGCCTTCACCAGACTAAGATTAGCGACCTCTTCAACGGACAGTATTATATCGACGACTCTTCACGTAAAAGCGTACTTCCCGCCAACAACATTGCAGCTGCAGATCCAAACTGGCAGTATCAGAAACTTGGTGTAGGCGACATAGTATATCGTAACTATACTGGATATGTAGCACAGGAAGGTCTTTATGCTCAGCTCGAATACAGCTGTCTCGAAGACAACAAACTCAATGTCTTCCTCGGAGGTTCTGTCAACAATAACTCCGACTGGCTCGTCAACCGTTTCTACTACGACAAAGAGCACCAACGCTCTGAGACTTTGAACTTCCTCGCAGGCAATGTAAAGGCNGGTATCAACTATAATATCGACCGCCACAACAACGTATTCGCAAATGGTGGCTACATCAGCCGTGCTCCGTTCATGTCAGCTGCTTTCCTTTCAAGAGAGGTTTCTAACGCAGCCAACCCCAACGCACTCAACGAAAAGTGTGTGTCTGCTGAAATTGGCTATGAGTTCCACTCTCCGAAATTCACCGCTCAGGTCAATGGTTACTTCACCCGCTGGATGGACCAGACTATGGTTAAGAGCAATACTATGCAAGACGGTACTCGCTACGTAATGAACATGAGCGGCGTTGCTTCACGCCACATGGGCGTTGAGGTGGCAGCCACCTACAAGCCTTTCCAGTGGCTTGAGTTCTCAGGTATGTTCTCTTATGGCGACTGGGTCAACGACTCTAACACCATCGGATACTTCTATAATTCAGAGTCTCAGCCTCTCGCCAACCTCAGCACTGGTGCTGTTGCATCTGGCATCATGGCTGAAGACCACCTTTGGGCTAAACTTAATACAAAAGGCCGCAAGGTCGGTGGTTCCGCTCANTCTACAGGCTCNCTCAGCATGACAGTGAAGCCCCTCAAGGGGTGGCGAATCGGAGTAGACTGGGTTGCTTCAGCTCGCAACTATTCTGATTACACTATCACTGGTAGCAACCTTAGCACTGGCCAGACTCTCGAACTCGGCGAGCCTTGGAAAATTCCATGGGGCAACCAGCTCGATCTCAGCGCAAGCTACTCCTTCAAGCTCGGAGGCATGAACGCTACCGTTTACGGCAACGTCAACAACCTTTGCAACTACAACTACATAATGGACGCCTACACATCGGCTACCAGCAATGGCACATGGCAGAACGCTTACCGAGTATTCTACAGCTTCGGCCGCACTTATTCACTTCGTCTCAAACTCACATTCTAAGACTACGATATGAAGATTTCAGTTAACAACATATTTTTCGCCTTAGGAGCGACTGCAATGTTGGCTTCCTGTAGCGAAAACTCATGGAACGACCATTTAGACGGATTCGAGGGCGGCGTCAACTACGACAAGGCCATCGAGGCAGAGTTCACTATGTCTGGAGCCGACTACACTGCGGTTGCTTCCAACTCTACTAACAAAGCTCTCGCAGAGGCTGCCGGACTGAGCAATGCCTTGAAGGCTGTCGGCAACAACGGACTCTTCTCCGCAGAGATCCCTGCCAAAGAGTATCTCCCGGCTTTCCTCGCTTCAAGCAGCGCTCCCTACTTCCTTGCTTCTGAAGGTTCGAAGGTCAACGTCACTTATCAAGAGACCGGCCTCACCGACCCAATCATCGCCCAGGTGGCCGGTGCCCAAAAGTACACTATAAGCAAAGACGACTATATCTCAGCATGGGGCAGCGACAAGGATTATATCAATGCTTTCGCTCCTATGACTCCTGCCGAGAATAAGATTCCGGCATTCCTCAAGAACGCATATCCCGATGCAGCCGATGGTGAACTTGCTATCGTAAGCTACAACGAGAGTGCTACTAACCCTATTTTCATTTCAGATTCTGAGACAGAGGAATTCGCTGGAGGCACATTCTTCCTCGTTGCCGATGGGTCAAACGGTGCAGGTCCGATAGCTGGGAAAGGTTATGGATATCTGCCTTTAGTGGAAATGTCTGTTTCAAACGGAACAGTGAGTGCAAGCGAAGTTAACGCTTTCACATTCATTCCTACTGCCGGAGGCTACAATATTAAGGATGTATATGGTCGCTATGTATACCAATCTGGCACGTACAATAGCTTTAACTTCTCTGCAACACTTCCAGAAAGCGGTGCAGTTTGGACTGTTGACGTTGCATCCAACGGACAGGCTACCATCACCAACACTACTGTCGGCAAATGGATTCAGTATGATGGTGGCTACAGCAGCTGGGGCTCTTATGCTGATGCCAAGGGATCCCTCCCCGTTCTCTACAAAGCTCCCGCTCCTAAATTCTATCTCGTGACCGAGGATGGACACGGAGCTGGCCCGGTTGCTGAAAGCAAGACTTATGGTTATCTCTCAAGCGTAGACATGACTGTAGAAAACGGTGCGGTTGTTTCTGCCGATCCAACAAATGCATTCACATTTGAAGTGACCAACGGCGGTTTCTATATCAAAGACTCTTATGGACGCTACGTTTATCAGACTGGTACCTACAATAACTTCAATTTCTCTGCCGACCTCCCCGAGACTGGTGCTGTCTGGACATTGACCGATGGTGCAGATGGGTCTGTCACCATCACTAATACTGAAGTTGGAAAATGGATTCAGTATGACGGCTCATACAATAGCTGGGGCTCATACGATAGCGAAAAAGGCAGTCTACCCAAAATGTACAATGCAGCTCTGTCTGCTCAAGCTTCCGCTATCTCGGCTAAGAAAGTCGTAGCTGGCACTCCTGTTTCGACAACCATGAACGCTGTCTATAAATTTGACGGAAGCAAGTGGGCTCCCGCAGAGGGCGTCGTGGCTCTCGATGCGGCAGACTACACTGCTATGGGCTTCGCTGCCAACAAGCTTGAAGATGCTGATATATATCTGCCACTCTTCCTGAAGAACAACTATCCTTACGCTGTGACTGGCGACACCATGGCTGTTGTCTACAACGGAGCTGCATGTGCTGTACTCGTGTTTGATGGTTCGAACTGGACTGTAAACAACAACGACCTCCAGACTAAGACCGCTCAATTCATCAAGAAAGACGGCAAATGGAATTTTGTGAAATATGTTGGCAAGGCTTACTTCAACTACACTACCGAGTTGATTCTCGACCGCGCATATCTCCTCGTTGCCGAAGGTATCTGTGCTATTCCAACTGCAGCTTCTAAGAACTATGGATATATGTACACTTCTCCTGTCAAGATCACTGGAACTGTAATTGAAGAGAAGAATGAGGTCAATGCCTTTACATTTGCAAGCANTGCTGTCGTTGGCGACAAGGAATACAAACTCGGTGAAGGCCAGTTCTTCATCGTAGACTCCAATGGTCGCTACAGCTACATGTCTGGCACATATACATCATTCAATCTGAATGACGCACCTGCTGTCACTGACGGAGCAATTGATCCAAGCTATATATTTACTGCTTCCTGCAACAGTGAAGGTCTCTGGACTATCACCAATGTCGGAAGTGGCAAGTGGATTCAGTATTCAATTTCCTACGCTTCCTTCGGATGCTACGACACTGAGCAAGCTAATTCAGTTCTCCCCTCTCTNTATATGCTCGCTGCTGAATAATACATTCCAAGCATACTACTTCNCGGCGGCCGCTTTCCCACGAAAGCGGCCGTCTCTTCTTTTCACAAATTAAAATAATTGTGCAATTCGTTGGTCAAATTAAAAAAAATGTATATTTTTGCAAAACAAATAGGAAATACGTATAATCAACAACAAAGACAGGTAACATATGAACGAACTTATGCAACTCGCCGAGCGACTCAAAGGTCTCCGCGACTCCCTTGACCTTACGGTGGAGGAAATGGCGGCAGACTGCGGCGTGACACCAGAGACGCTGATCAAATACGAGAGTGGCGACTATGATATACCCGTGAGCTTCCTTCAGCGCCTTGCAAGCCGCAACGGTGTGGAACTCACTGCTCTTCTGTTCGGAGAAGAACCTAAGATGAATACATATTACGTCAACCGTAAGGGGAAAGGTGTCAAGGTTGAGCGCCGCGCCGCTTACTCCTACGAAGACCTCGCTTCCGGATTCCGCCAGCGTAATATGATTCCTTTCATGGTGACAATATCTCCCGACCACACTGCTGGCACAGTCCACTCCCCCAACACTCATGAGGGCCAGGAATTCAACTATGTGGTGGAAGGAGAATTAGAGATTACAATCGGCAAAAAGACCACTATCCTTCGTCCCGGCGACAGCATAATGTTCGACGCTACGATGCCACATGCGCTCCGCGCTATTGGCGACAAGGAAGCAAAAATGATAGCAATCATCAATTAAGAATGGAGAATTGAGAATTGAGAATGTGGAATGGAGAAATAATTCCAACAAATAATAATATGCCAAATGCATTATAATTCTCAATTCTAAATTCTCAATTCTAAATTCGAATACAGGTAAAAAATATGTTAGGTAAATTCTTGGATAAGACTCAATTCGAGTCTTATGATGACTTTATGGCCAATTTCAAAGTAAACGTGCCTGAAAATTTCAACTTTGGATATGACGTAGTCGATGCCTGGGCCGAAAAAGAACCCGACAAAGAGGCTCT
>WFLX010157336.1_pt1 | contig 16508 bp, 16 predicted proteins | sample 4967041 | NCBI WGS metagenome assembly WFLX01 (sample SAMN12857096, study PRJNA449069) | gut metagenome | isolation source: stool from male and female vole | host: Microtus ochrogaster | place: USA:Florida | collected 2017 | reverse complement strand
AAATCCATCTCGCGCAGATCCGCCACGACGCGTCGTTCCGCCTGCGGGAACAGCAACGCTGCCGTCTGCACCGCCCGCCGCAACGGAGAAACGTACACGACGCGCGGCGAAAGCACCTGATTGCGGACGGCAGGCGAAACACCCCGCGCAAAGGCGACAAGCCGATCGCGCCCGCGCAGCACCTGCTCCCTGCCCCGCGCACACAGAGCATCGTCGGTCATGCCGCCCGCATACCGCCGCTCCAAATTTGCCCGCGTCGCGCCGTGGCGGAACACCAGCAGCTGCCAGTCCGCCCGCGCAACCACGGCAAGGCTTCCCTTGATGACGCGGGCGACCCCCGCCACCATAAGCACCACGCAGTCCGCAAGGGAGGCAAGCGCACTGTTCAGCCTGCCGTTCGCCTCGCGGTCAGCGCGCGCTGCCGCGTCCGCCGGAATGATGCCCAGCCCCTTTTCGGTCGCGACCACCGCACGGTAGGACGCAATGCGGCAGCACACGNATGAGAACGCCGGACAGGACGCACGTTCCGCCGCAAAATCACGCGCGTCGTCCGCCGTCACCGNCCNGCANTCCGCCGCCGCAANGCCGAGCGAACGGCAAAAATCGTGCCGCCCGCTGTGCGCGCCGCCAAGCACCAGTATCATCGCCCGCCCCCGNTCACCGCCACCAGCGTCACCGCCGCAAGACTCGCCAGCTCGGCAACCTGCACNAACCAGCCCGCCGTGTCGCCCGTAATACCGCCGAAGTGCCGCCGCGCCAGCAAAAAATACCAGACNAACGCGAACGCCTGCGCCCCCGCCGNCGCAACGCCGTACCGCCCGAAAAACCACGCCATCGCCGCACCGAATGCCACGAACCAAAAAACGCTCCACGCCGCCGTAAGCCGCCGCGCCGCCGCGTCGGCGAACGTCCGCAAAAGGCCGCTGTCCTTTGCCGCCGGGAACACCGCCACGGAACACGCGCTGAGCAGCCGGGAAAGCACGAACGACGCGCAGACGCACAGCCACGGCATGAGCCGCTCCCGCCCGACCGCGCCGTCCGTCCGCCGCCACAACGCCAGCGCAAGCACGAACTGCGCGAATATATACAGCACACAGCCGAGCACCGCGAACGCCCCCGCATGACTGTCCTGCATGATCGCCAGCTTTCTCTCGCGCCCGGCATGGCTTGCCAGCGCGTCGCAGGTGTCCATAAAACCATCGACATGGATGCCGCCCGTCACCGCAACGGGAAAAACCACCGCGCACAGCGACACGAGCAGCCCGTCACGCACGAACAGCACCGCCGCCGCAACCGCCGCGCCGATCACCGCGCCCACCAGCGGAAACGCGCACAGCATAAAGCGCATATTCCGCCCGCTCCATGCCACGCGCGGCACGGGAATACGGGAAAACATACCGAACGCAAGCGCCACCGCCCCCAAAAAAGCCATCATACCCCCAAGACAGCCCCGCGACGATACGCGAACGGCTGCCGCCTCATTGTACTGTACGCCCGCGCCCCGTTGCAAGCGACCCCGCATACGCCCCACGGCTTCACAAAGCGATAGTTGGTACAGCAAATTCCTTCCCCGCAACCGACAAAGTGCCATTTGGCGCACCAAATTTGCCCATAGCGACCGACAAGACGGAAGTTTGCGCACAAAATTCACTCTCCACGACCGACAAAGTACCATTTTGCGCACCAAATTCGTTCCCCGCAATCGACAAGACGCTATTTGGTGCAACAAATTCGTTCTCCACGACCGACAACATGGAATTCGGCGCAACAAATTCGCCCACAGCGACCGACAAGACGGAAGTTTGCGCACAAAATTCACTCTCCACAACCGACAAAGTGCCATTTGGCGCACAAAATTCGTTCCCCGCAACCGACAAGACGCTATTTGGTGCACCAAATTCGTTCTCCGCAATCGACGGCATAGAATTTGGCACACCAAATTTGCCCGCACGGGGCGTGTCAGGGTTTGAGCGGGAGCGCGATACCGGCAACGACGGCGTAGACGGCATCACAGGCGGCCGCCCACTGGCAGTTCACCGAGGCGAGCACGGACGCGTAACGGCGCGACTGAGCGGGCGGGTCACCGCCGAGGGAGATTTCGTTGCTGACGACGATACAGTCCGCGCACCGCGCCGAAAGGGAGCGCAGCCNGGCGACAATCGCNTCTGCGGCGGCCTGCTCCGCGCACGGTACGGGCGGCTTTCCCGGCGGATAGAGGAAATTCGCCGTCAGGTTGCCGCCGTCCTCGACCAGCACGACGGCGTTCTCTGGCACGGCGGGAACACAGTCCGCGTCCTGCCATTCGACCGTGACGAAGCCTTTTCCCGCACGGGTGGCGCGGTGTCGTTCTATGCGCGCGCGCGTGTCGCCGCCNGAATCAGGGTCGAGCGTGGCGACGTACACGAGCGGCNCACCCGATCGTTCCGCGCGCGCGCAGGCAAGCCNCTCCGCAAACGCGCTCTTGCCGCTTGCCGCGCCGCCGAGTACCAGCACGTTCATAACGGGCGGTATGCCGGAAGCCGCAGGTCGCTGAAGGTCGCCGCGCCGTCGTACACCGCAAGCGCCAGGTCCAACAGCGGCAGCAACGTCATGCAGCCGCTGCCCTCGCCCAAATGCATGCCCGCCTGCACGGGCGCGGAAAGACCGAGTTCGGCAAGCACCCGGCGGCTCGCCGTTTCGCTGCCGACGTGGCTCGCAAACAGGTAATCGCGCACCGCCGGACACAGGCGCACCGCAACGAGCGCGGCGACCTGCGAGATAAGCCCGTCCACGATGACCGCCGTCCGCCGCGCCGCCGCGCCGAGCATGCAGCCCGCCATGCCCGCGATGTCGAATCCGCCGAGCTTGGCAAGCACGTCCAGCGGGTCGGCGGCATCCGGCGAGCGCGCGGCAATGCCCTGCGCAATCACGCGGATTTTATGCGCCACGCCCGCCGCGCTCAGTCCCGCGCCCGCGCCCGTCACGGCTTCGGGAGGAAGCGCGATCAGCACCGAGGCGACCGCGCTTGCCGTGGTCGTGTTGCCGATGCCCATTTCGCCCGTGGCGATCACCGTGTACCCCCGATCGACCAGTTCCTGCGCGAACCGTGCGCCCGTTCGCACCGCCTGCTCCGCCTGCGCGCGCGTCATGGCGTCCTCATGCAAAAAATTGCGGGTGCCGCGCGCGACATGCCGGTCGGTCATTTTTTCGTGCGTGACGGGCGTAAGCATGCCCATATCGACGGGAAACACGTCGCACCGCGCGACGCGCGCCATGGCGCACACCGAAGCCGTGCCCGCGCAGATATTCTTCGCCACCGCCGCCGTCACGGACGAGTCAGTCTGCGCCACGCCCTCCGCGACGATGCCGTTGTCCGCGCAGAACACCGCGAGCGCACGGCGGGAAATCGCGGGCCGTTCCGTCCGCTGGACTGCCGCCAGCCGGCACACCGCGTCCTCCAGCAGTCCGAGCGCGCCGAGCGGCTTGGCAATGCCATCCCAGCAGNCGCGCGCCCGTGCCGCATACTGCGCGNCGGCGGGAGAAATTTCTGTCCGCATATCGTCTGTCATATCGTCCTCACCTGCATCATGCCGAACGCCTTTATCCGCTCNTCGTCTGCCGCATAGCGCCGGGCAGTCANGCCGTCTATGTCGTCGATGCCGTCGCCGTCCGTGTCTTTCTTCGTCGCGTCGATAAAATACACGATGCCAGCCTCCGTGCGGTCAAACAGCGCGATGTGCGTCACCCGCTCCGTTCCCGGCTCGCCCATAAAAATCAAGTCGCCCTGCCGCAGTTCGTCCAGCTCCACCAGACGCGCATAGCTCGCGTACATGTCCGCTGACGACGCGTCGGCAAACAGGAGGCGGTACGCGGAATCTTCCACCGCGTAGCCGTAGCAGCGGACGACCAGTCCCGAACAGTCAAGGCGCAGTGCCGCACGCAATGCGTCCTGCCCGCCCCAGGCGTACTCCGTCTCCGCGTCGCGGTATTGCACGGCAAACGCGAATGCCCGTGCCGCGATGTCCGCAGGGCAGTCGATTGTCCTGCCCGCGCCGNCCGTGTCATGCGCCAGGTCACAGGAAAAAAAGAACGCGCATACTGCCAACGCCAAAACGANCGCCCTCACCGTCCGCATCCTCCGCAAGAATGTCCCGCAGAGCAGCCAGCGCACCCTGTCCGTCCGCGCTCGCTGAATTCCCGCGCGGCCTGGACGAAATTGCGGGCGAACGCAGGATTGCTCGCAAAATACAGGTGCGGGAAGCCTGCGACGATGTTCGCCGCGCGGGGAACACCGCAGGTCAGGTGCCTGTCCGCGACCGGCGCGGCGGACTCAATGCACTGCCACGCCGTGCCGTCGGGCTTGCGCGCGGTGAACGCGCCGCCGTTCTGCGTCGTGTCAAAATAGTGGAATTCGTGCGCGCGGATCTGGTCGCCCTTCCGGCACAGGAACGTGTCCTCGTTCGCCGTCAGCGTGACGTAGCCGAAGCGCACCAGATGCCCCTTGTTCTCGAACGTGCCTGCCAAAATGCCCGCGAGCTTGAGATAGAGAAAGCCGCCGCATTCGGCAAGCACGGGCGCACCGCTGCGGCAGAACGCGCGGACGCTCTGGAGCATCGTCGTGTTTGCCGCCAGCTGCGACGGGAACAGCTCAGGATAGCCGCCGCCCAGGTAGAGCGCATGGCAGTCGTCCGGCACGAACCGGTCGCGCAACGGGGAGAACGGCACGAGTTCCGCGCCGAGCGCGGCGAGCATGTCCAAATTCTCGCGGTAATAAAAGCAGAACGCNTCGTCCTGTGCCAGGGCAATGCGGACGCTTCCGCCCGCCGCCCGCGGCATGACGGCATCATCGTCATATTCCAGCGGCGCGGCGGACTGCGCGATGCGCATGATTGCCGCCACGTCCAGCGTCCGTCCGGCTGCCTGCGACAGCGCGTCGAGTTTCTGCCNCATATCCGGCACGGCATCCGGCGTGACCAAGCCAAGATGACGGCTTGCCAGGGAGAACGCATCGTCCCGCGCCAAAAAGCCCAGCGCGCTCACGCCGCATGCACGGGCGATTGCAGGCGCAAGGCGNTCATACTGCNCGGGAGAACAGCGGTTCAGGATGACGCCACGGATGCCGCTGCGGTCGCCGTCGCGCTCACGGAACGAGGCAAAGCCGTTGATTTCCGCGCACAGCGAAAGGCTTTTTCCGCCCGCATCGACCACCAGAATCACCGGGCAGGAAAGCGCACGGGCAACCTCGTAGGCACTGGCGGCTTCCGTTCCCGCCACGCCGTCGTAAAACCCCATCGCGCCCTCGCAGACGGCAACGTCCGCGCCCTGCACCTGGCGGGCAAACAGCGCGCGCGCCTGTGCGGGGGGCGAAAAGAACAGGTCAACATTGCCCGACGGTCGGCCGGAGACTTGCCGGTGGAACAGCGGGTCGATGAAGTCGGGACCGCATTTGACTGCCGCCGCGTTCGCGAGCAATCTGAGCAGGGCGCACGTCACGGTCGTCTTGCCGGACGCGCTGGCGGGAGCGGAAATAAGGATGCGGGGAATGACGCGCGTGCTCATGAATGCAGGGTGACCAACCACACAGGATTCTGCGCCGCCAGAAGATGATACGCGCCCGCCGCCGTTGTCCTGCCCACCGAAAGCTGCGCCGCCTCATAGCCGCGTCCGAGCGCATGGGCAATCTCTTGCAGCTGCGCAAGCGTCTCAAGCGTAACGCAGGCGGCGACGATGCGGGCGGCGGGATTTTTCTGGTACACGGCGCGGAGTATCGCGCCCAGCTCGCCGCCGCTGCCGCCGACAAAGACTGCCTGGGGCGCGGGCAAGCCGGAAAGCGACAGGGGCGCACGGCCGGGACAGATTGCCACGTTGACCGCGCCAGCACGGGCGCGGTTCTGGCGGATGAGGGCGCAGGCGGCGGCGTTCTCTTCCACGGCGTACACGGCGCAGTGCGCGCTGCGGGCGATGTCCATGCTGACCGCGCCCGTTCCCGCGCCGATGTCCCACACGGTCTCGCCGTCGCGGACGGCAAGGAGCGCGAGCGCCGCCGCGCGGACGAACTGCTTGGTCATCGGGATGAGGGGGGCGCGGCTCCTGACGAAAAAATCGTCCGGGAGCGCGGAGCGCGGCAGGTCGGGGACGGTGCGCGTGACGAGGACGCAGGCAAGGTTCTCGTCGTAGTCGTCGCGGGCAAGGATTTCGGCGGGCGAGCCGGAAAAAATGCGTTCTGTCGGCGACGCGTTAGGGATTGGAGCATCGGCGCAAGCCGTTGCCGCAGGCAATGGAGCGTCAGCGGAAATGCGGAAAGCCCGACCGCCGCCTGCGGCGGGAACGCCCGTATCGTCGGCATGGTAGGAAAGGCGGCTTCCCACGGTCAGCGTCGCGTCGCAGTCACGGTCGAGCAGGAATTGNGCGACCGTGCGGACGGTGATGCTGCCGCCGGTGAGGAAAAAAGTCNGGGGGGCGTAGGACAGCGCGATGCCGAGATCGCAGTCCGTGCCGTGCGCGCTCGCAAGATGCCAGTCCTGCCACGGCTCGCCNAGACGCGCGGCAAAGTATTGAACGGTCGTGATGCCGCACAGCGTCCGTACCGTCCAGCCGTCCGATTCCAGCAGCGCGCGCAGGCCGGTCGCGCCGCTGTAAAAGCCCGTATCCCCGCTGAAGACGGCGCAGGGAATTCCGTCTGTGGCGGCAAAGGCGGCGGCGATTGCCCGCGCGTCGAACGAGGCGATCGTCTTTCCCCGCACGAGATGCCGCACGGCGGCAAGCACGCGCTCTGCCCCCGCCACGAGCGGCGCGTCAGACAGCGCGGCACGGGCTTCCTGCGTGAGCGTGTTGGGATTTCCCATGCCGATTCCGATAAGCGTACACGTTCTCATTCAGCCTCCCAGCAAGTCGGTCAGCGCGGCGAAAAAGTCGGTCTCGCGCAGGGCGGCAAGCAGGTCGTCCGCCGAAAAGAACAGCGTCCCGTCCTGCGCCGCGCGTTCGGCGGGCGGCTTGAGCGCGAAGATCTCCATGCCGCGTTCCTGCGCGGCGGCGATTTTTTCCGCAAAACCGCCCGCCTCGCCGCTTTCTTTGGTCACCAGGACACGGCAGTCGTACTCGGCGAACAGCGATTTGTTCAGCTCCGTGCTGCACGCACCGTGCAGGGCGATAATGTGCGTCGGATCGATTCCTGCCGCACGGCACGCATCGATCGATTCGGACGACGGAAGCACGCGCACGAACAGACGATCCTGCCAGCCGGGAAGCGCGGCGAACGGCGCGAGCGAGCGGCTGCCCGTGGTGACGAACACGTTGCCCGTCGTCCCGGCGAGCGCAGTGACCAGCGCGGGAAGGTCGTCGAATTCGCACAGCCGATCTGCCGCAACGGGCTGCGCCGGACGCGCAAGGCGGAAATACGGCACGGCGGCACGGCGGCTCGCCGCGCGCAAATTCCGGGATACTTCGGCGGCATAGGGATGCGTCGCGTCCACAATCGCGTCGAACGGCGGCACGAGCGCGGCGATTGCGTCCGCGTCAAGCCGCCCGTGCAGGACACGGAGCGCGTCCGCAGCAGCGTGGACATGCTTGCGCAGCAACGCCGCGCCGTATTCGGTCGCCACGCTCACGGTGACGGAATGCCCGGCGGCGAGGGCTTTCTGCGTGACGGCAGTGCCTTCGGTCGTCCCGGCGAACACGAGGAGATTCACGGTCGATACCCCCGCGGCGTGACGAGTTTTTCCGTCCCGTTGATCGTCAGGATTTTGGTCGTGCTGTTCCCGACGAAAGCCGTGCAGGCCATGTCGAGTTCCGCCTGCGCAAGACCGGCGAGCGTGCACGTGCGGCACGTTTCCCCCGCCCTGCCGACGTTGCGCGCCCACCCGCACGGGGTCTGCGGCGCGAGCGTCTCCAGCAGGATGGCGCAGGCGTTCCGCAGCGAATCGGGACGGCGCGCACTGCGCGGATTGTACAGCGCGATGCAGAAATCGCCCTGAGCCGCCGCGCGCAGGCGTTTTTCGATGGTCGCCTGTGGCGTGAGCAGGTCGCTCAGCGAGATGACGCAGAAATCATGCGCGAGCGGTGCGCCGAGCAATGCCGCGCCCGCCAATGCCGCCGTCACGCCCGCGATCACTTCGATACGCACGGCAGAAAACGCGGCATCTGCGGCGGCGATTTCGCAGGCAAGGCTCGCCATGCCGTATACGCCCGCGTCCCCGCTGCACACGAGCGCGACCGTCTTTCCGCCCGCCGCCATGCGCAGCGCGTGCGCACAGCGTTCGACCTCCTTTGTCATGCCCGTGGCGCAGACCGGTTTGCGCGGAAACAGCGGGACGACCATATCCGTGTACGCCGTGTAACCCGCAATCACGTCCGAGCGGGAAAGCGCGTCCCACGCCGCCTGCGTCATGCCATCGCGTCCGCCGCCGCCGATTCCGATGATAAAAAGGTCTGCCATATCCGCATTGTATCACACAAAAACGGCAACGGCAACCGTCATGCCGTCCCGCGCCGTCTTGCGCACCAGAAGCCAGTCCGCCGTCGTCCGCGCCGCCCGCACCGCCGCGCGCTCGCACACGCAGTCCGTTCCCGCCGTCCTGCGCACGAAGTCGGACGAAGAAAAATCGCCCGGAACAGCGTCCAGCTCCGCCGCCGGGAACGTGACGAACGGAACGGAAAGCGACGACGCGAAGTCGGCAATCGCGCGCTCGTCTTTTTTCAGACTGACGCTCGCGACCACGCCGACCAGCGCGATGTCCAAATCAAACTCCGCGAACACCGCACGCACGAACGCGGAAAGCGCACCGCCGTCCGTGTCCTTCTTGCAGCCGATTCCCACGGCAAGCACTTTTTTCCCCGCCAGCACCGCCGCGCTGATGCTCTTCGCTACCNTCAAGGTCGGGCAACGCAAAGCCGTGCCGTTTTGCCCAGTCGTCAACCGCCCAGACGCCGCGCACGTCGGTCGCCGTCGTCACCACGGGAACGGCACCGATTGCCTGCGCGAGNGTCCGCNCCGCCTCGTTCGCGCCGCCCCCATGCCCGCCCAAAAGCGGAACGGCAAAGCGTCCGCCCTCGTCCANGCAGACCACGGCGGGATCGCACGCCTTGCCCCGCACGAACGGCGCGATGCCCCGCACGGCAATCCCTGCCGCGCCCAGGAACAGCACGANCGTCCGCGTCCCGGCGTGCGCGGCGGCAAACTGTTCCGCGCAAAAATCGGCAAGCGACGGATGCCGNTCNCCAAAACACCGCACGGTGATGAAATGCGGACGATCCGATTCGCCGTCCGTACCACATGCGACGATTTTTTCCATAAGNTCCGCGCCTCTTTCGCTGAAACACGCCACCGCCACGCGGTCAAAATCAAACGAAACGCGCACCGGTCGGAATGCGGTGGCAAACTGCCGGTCGTAGAGTTTGCTCGGCTCAAAGCGGCCGCCCAGGACATCGCCCACGATGACGAGCGCGGTCTTGGTGATGCCCGCGGCGGCGGCCTTTTCCGCGATGTCGCCCAGCGTTCCGCGCACGATCCGCTCGTCCTGCCAGCTTGCCTTGCAAACCACCGCGCACGGCGTATGCTCCGTGTANGTGCCGCCCGCGCGCANCTCACGCACCAGCGGCGCAATCATGCCGGCGGAAAGGAACAGCACCATCGTCGCGCCGTGACGGCTGAGCGTGCGGATAGATTCGCGCTCGGGAACGGGCGTCCTGCCTGCCATGCGGCTGACAATCACCGTCTGGCTCACGCCCGGCACGGTCAGTTCTTTTTTGAGCGCGGCGGCGGCGGCGAACAGCGATGAGACGCCTGGCACGACCTCGTAGGCAATGCCCGCCGCGTCAAGCCGCTCCATCTGCTCGCGCACCGCGCCGAACAGCGCGGGGTCGCCCGTATGCAGGCGCACGCAGTCCTTGCCCTCCCGCGCCGCCCGTTGCAGCAGCGCGTCCGTCTCGTCAAGCGTGAGCAACGCGCTGTCGTGGATTTCGCAATCCGGCTTGCAGTACGAAAGCAGCTCGCCGTTCACGAGGCTGCCCGCCCACACGACCATATCTGCCCGCTCCAGAAGCCGCATGCCGCGCACGGTAATCAAATCCGCCGCGCCGCTTCCCGCGCCCACAAAATATATCATCGCGTACCGCCCACGATGACGACCGAAAGATACGCGTCCCGGAACAAATCGTCGTCCGCACCGCGCAACGCCGCGCCGCACAGCACGCGCTGCCGGGGAAGCGCCGCCCGCTGCACCANCACCGTGTCCGCAAGCAGNCCGCACTCGTCGATCAANGCGAGGATGCCGCGCAGNTGCCGCCCCGCTTTCATCAGGATTTTCGTGCCGTCCGCGCGGAGNGCGGCCTCCANCTTTCCTGCCGAAAAATACGCGTCCGCNGGAATGATTGCGGCGCATTCGTCCCGCCCGCACAGGCTGACGGAAGCGGCGCACGCGGCGGCAGAAAACGAGTTCACGCCCGCCACGAACTGCACGGAAAACCCCGCCGCCCGCACCCGGTCGGCAACATGCGCCGCCGTGGCATAGAGCGACACGTCGCCCAGCGAAACGAACGCGACGCTTTTCCCCCGCCGCAGGAACGCCGCGCACGAACCGGCAATCCGCGCGTAAGCGTCATGCGTCTTTTCCCGGTCGCGCGTCATCGGAACGGGACAGAACAGCGTCTCCTTTCCGCGCATATCGACCGCGCCGCGCACCGCGTCATAGGCAAGGTGATGCGCATCGCCGCCGCGCCCCGTCTCCGGAAAGCAGATCACCGCGCATCCGTCCAGAACCCGCACCGCCCGCACGGTCAGCAGCTCCGGGTCGCCCGCGCCGATGCCCACCGCATAAAAAATCGCGTCACTCATGCCGACAGTATACCACAAAAAACGGTTTTCTGTTATACTCGTGCCATGACGACGGGACTGGAATACGTGCCGCTCACCGAACGGGTCGGCTATTTCAAAGGCGCGACGAACATCGGGGTGATTGCCGAACCGCAGGACGAAGGCACGCGGCTGTGGCTGGTGGACACGCCCAACACGGTCGCGCTCACCAAATGCCTGTGGAACGAACTGCAACGGCGGTTTCCACGCCCCAAGCTGGCCGCAATCATCAACACGCACTCACACGCCGACCACTGCGGCGGGAACGTCTTTTTGCGGGAGCTGACGGGCTGCGCCGTCTGGGCNACCAAGGGCGAAAGCGTGCTTATGGAACTGCCGATTTTGCAGACCGCGCTCGTCTACGGCGGATCGCCCATCAAGGACATCGAATCGAAATACCTCAAGGCAGACCCCTGCCCCGTTGACCGCATCATGCGCGAGGGCGAGCCGATTGCGCTGGCACAGCGCCTGCACATCGACCCGATCGCGCTCCCCGGACATTACATCGACATGACTGCCGTCCGCGTGCAAGACGGGCAGCGCAGCGTCTGTTTCCTGGCGGACGGCATTTCCGGGCGCAACGTGATAAAACGCTACTGGATCCAGTACCTGTTCAACGAGCACGAATTCAAGTCGTCGCTCCTGAAAATCAGGGACATCCGCGCCGATGCCTACGTGCCCGGTCACGGGGATACGGTGACGGAAATCGAAGGGCTGGTCGAGCTGAACCTGCTTGCCGTCCTGGAGACCGAGGCGATGATCGAGGACGCGCTGACCGAGCCGCTCACCTTCGAGGAGATTCTCAAGACCGTGGCGGACCGCAACCAGATACCGCTCAAAGTGAGCCAGTTCGAGCTGATCGGCAGCACCGTGCGATCCTATCTTTCCAGCCTCCATGCCGAAGGCAGGATTACCTACGAAATCACCGGCAACCGGATGCTCTGGAAAAAAATCACTCCCACGCCGTGAGGATGCCCACGCCGCTTGACGTGCCGATCCGCGTCGCCCCGGCGGCAATCATCGCCCGTGCCGCCTGCGCCGTGCGGATACCGCCGCTCGCCTTCACGCCCATGCCCACGCCCACGACCTGGCGCATCAGCGTCACGGCAGCGACCGTCGCGCCGTTGGGAAGCGCGTTGCCGTCCGCGTCCCTGGGCGCGGCGAATCCCGTGCTCGTCTTGACGAAATCCGCGCCCGCGCGTACCGCGCACCGGCATGCCTGCTCGATCTCACCGTCGGTCAGGTAGCACGTCTCCAGAATCACCTTGACGATGCCCGCCGTTTCCCCGCTGTGCGCCACCCGGACGACCGCCGCGATGTCCTGCTCCACGGCATCCCAGCGGTGTTCCTTTGCCGCGCCGATGTCGATAACCATGTCCACTTCCGCCGCACCGTGCCGGATCGCGTTCGCCGCCTGCGCCGCCTTGTCTTCCGTGCTGTCCGCGCCGAGCGGAAAGCCGATCACCGTGCAGACCGCCACGTCCGATCCGGCGAGCAGCCGCGCGGCAAGCGGCACGTACACGGGATTCACGCAGACGGACGCAAAGCCGCACTGCCGCGCCTCGGCGCAGAGCCTTTCGATGTCGGCGCGCGTCGCCGTGGCGGCAAGCTGCGTGTGGTCAATCATCCGCGCCAATGCTGTCTTGTCCATAGTTACGCCTCCCCCTGCGATTCTTCCTTTATCCGTGCATACAGTTTCATGTCCATCACGCGCCCGCATTTTACCGCGTTGCTCCGCAGCGTGCCTTCGTACTGGAATCCCGCCTTTTCCAGAACGCGGCAGGAAGCAACGTTGTCGGCGAACGGCTCGGCAAAAATGCGCAGTATGTCGGTACTGCCAAAAACGTGCGCGCACAGCAGGCGCACCGCCTGCGTCGCAATGCCCCTGCCCCAGTACGCCTCCGCCAGGTAATAGCCCAGCTCGGCGGTACGGCGGTGGATGTTGTCCTGCCGGAGCGCGCCGACATTTCCCACCACGTTTCCGTCGGCGCATACCGCGAACACGACATTATTATGCGGATCTTCCGCCATCGCGCTGATATAATACGCCGCATCGCGTTCGGTGTACGGATACGGTATGCCGTCGCGCAGATTGCGCAGGACACGCTCGTTTGAGATGACCGCCGCCAAGTCTCCGGCATCCGACAGCCGCCACGGCCTGATAGTCACCCGCATCACCGCCCTCCTGCCATAGCGGCCTGACTCAGCATCGCGTCGATCTGCTCGTCCGTGTACGGGCTGACGAAACCGGGGGCGCACAAATGCGCCTGGCTCCAGCGCATCATCTGTATCAGGACGGGAACGAAACTGATGCCGCGCTCGGTGAGCGTGTACTCCACTTTGGGCGGCACTTCCCGGTACACCTCGCGGTGGATGAAGCCGTCGTCCTCCAGTTCCCGCAGCTGCTTCGTCAGGGTCGATTGCGTGATTCCGCCGAGCGTCCGCAGCAGCACGCCGAAACGCTGCACCTTGCCAACGGCAATATACCACAAAATGATGATTTTCCATTTGCCGCCCAGCACCGACTGCAACATGCCCATCGGCACACACCGCGCCATAACGTCTTCCCTGGTGAATTTGTTGTCCGCCACCGCGTCGCTCCCGTCTTTCATTGTAGCGCATCGCCNGAAGCCACGCAACCGCATGGTATCTTTTNTGCGACTGACACCAAAAAAAGACCGTACTTGCGCGCGCATACCAGGCGGCTTATACTGAAAGCACAAAAGACGATTTTTATACGGAGACATCANCATGCACTACACGGGAACAATCTGGCGGCCGCCTTACGAAGCCTGGTCCGCCCTGCTGCAAGTCACGGCGGGCTGCACGCACCACGCATGCAAATTCTGCACGCTCTATGACGACATTCCGTTCAAATTCCGCCTGTCCCCGCNGGAAGAAATCGAGGAGGACCTGCGCGAGCTGTGCCGCCACACGCCCGACGTGACGCGGCTCTTCCTGACCGGGGCGAACCCGTTCGTGCTTTCGCCGGAAAAACTGCGGGGCATCGCGTACACGGCAAAGCAGTATCTCCAGCGGCTGAAGACGATCGGCTGCTTCGCGCGGATAACCGACATCANGCCCAAAACCGACGACGAACTGAAGCAGCTGCGCGCCTGCGGGTACACCGGCATCACGATCGGCGTGGAGACGGGCGACGACGACGCGCTGGCGTTCATGCGCAAAGGCTACACGTCCGCCGACATCCTGGCGCAATGCCGCAGGCTCGACGAGGCGGGAATCGAATACAACGTCTTCTACCTCACGGGCATCTGCGGCAAGGGCAACGGCGAACGGGGCGCCAGGAACACGCTGAGCGTCCTCAACCGGCTCAGCCCCCGCATCGTCGGCGCGTCCATGCTGACGGTCTACCCCTCGTCCGAACTGTACGCCGAGATACAGCGCGGGAACTGGACGGAGTCGGGCGAGACCGAAAAATACGCGGAGCTGAAAATGCTCATACAGGGACTGACGATACGGACGCATTTTGCCGCGCTCGGCGCGTCCAACGCTCTCCCGCTGCACGGCAACCTCCCCGCCGACCGCGCGGCACTGCTTTCGGCAATCGACGGCCTGCTCGCCNGCCACGGCGAAGCCGACCTGCGGCGCTACCGCAAAAACCTGAAGCATCTGTGACGGCCGCGGGTGAAAATCCCCGCTACGGCGGGCATCCTATGGGTACATGACTACAAAAAGCAGCAACCGGTAAAAACGACAAACGTTCAAGACCTATGTCCTGAACGTTTAGCAGCAAATGGCACAAACTTCGCGTCGTTANTAGTTAGTACGGTGGCTTCAGGCAAAAGCATCGCGCGCTGCTCGTACCGCCTTATCATCGCAACCAGCACACCTCGGCGCAGAACGTCGGGGCGTGAAACACTCCGCATACCTCACTGCGCTAGTACGCGCCGCCTTTGCGCGTTCAAAAGTTTCGCATTGTCCATTTTTTTCCAGTTTCTCGCCACGTCATAAGGCGTTTCGCCCGAAACATTCATCGCGTCTTTGTCCATGCCCAAATCCAAAAGGCGTTCGAGGGTCACCGTGTCCGCCAGTCGGGCGGCATAATGCAAAAGGGTGTTGCCGCGCACGTCGGTTTTGTCCTTCGCGTATTTTACGATGTATCCCAAAAGTTCGCCGCTTTTTTCCTTGAATGCCAATGTCACGGCGTTTTCGCCCTTGGAATCTATTTCGATGAAAGGATTCGCACCTTTTTTCAACAGCAAGGAGGCCTTGTCCCTTTGTCCGCTCGCCACCGCCAGCGAAAGCGGCGTGTAGCCGGATGTGTTTCNCGTGTCGAACGGATAGCCGTTTGCCACAAGCGAATGTATCACCGAATCAGCGGCGCACGATTGCACCGCGATGTGCACCGGCGTGTTTCCATCCGAGTCCGTCACCATCTTGTCCTTGCCCAAAACCGCATACATCAAATTCTTTTCTTTTGGGAACGTAAGCGCGAACGGAGTCATGCCGTCTTTGTCGCGGGTGAGCGGATTCGCTCCCGCCACGCGAAGCTCGGCTATTATTTTCTTGTCGCCCAAAGTGACCGCATCATGATATGGCGTCCTTCCGTTTATATCATGAATCTGCGGATTCGCATTCGAGGAAAGCAAAAGCTTTACCATTTCATAATTGTTCGCCCTTACCGCCCCGCTCAATGCCGTGCGTCCGGAAGTGTCGGAACTGTTCGGGTTCGCGCCGCGCGCGATAAGGAAGCCCGCCATCGAAATGCTGCCTTCAAGCGCGGCCTCGTCGAGCGGAGTCTTTCCGGCGATGTTCTGCGCGTTTATGTCAATGCCCAAATCCGCGAGCTGCTCGGCGGCGGAAAGCGCGTCCCACCTGACCGCCACATGGAGCGCGGAGCTTCCCAAATTGTCGCGCTCCTGGACGTTCGCGCCATTCTTTGCGAGCGTCATTATTGAGCCCGGATTGTCGGATTTNGCCGCGCTGAAAACCGGAGTCTCGCCATTGCCGTTCCTGGCGTTTACGTCGCATCCTTTTTGAATGAGGAGCACGAGCGTCTCTTCGGGAAGCTTCCATCCCGCCGCATAGTGCAGGACGGTGTTTCCGCTTCCGTCCACCAAAAAGATCGTCTCGGAATTCAAAACCCATTGCCTGCTGCCGTTCTTGCTTTCGAGCGCAAGGCGCAGCGGCGAGACGTTTTTGTTGTTCGCGGAAAAAAAGTCCGCGCCACGGGAAAGAAGGAGTTCCCCCGCGTTGCGATTGTTCTTTTTCACCGCGATAAAAAGCGCGCTCTCNCCGTCCCTGTTGCGGGCGTTTATGTTCGGGTCGAGNNTCGCNATGTATTCNACCTTNGAAAAATCCGTGTTTCGCTTCAAGGCNATGATGAGNGGNGTGTTGCCTTCCGAGTCCGTNGAANNGACGTTCTTTTCGATNACCAANNATTTGTACATATTGTCATTGCGNNNCAANNCNCTNANAAGNGGNGTCACTTNTTTCNCGTCCTTCGCATGAATGTCCGCGCCGTTCATAGTGTAGAAAAGCACTTGCTGCACGTCGTTGTGCTTAATCGACGTGGCCAGCGGAGTGAGCCCGCGCTTGTTCCTTGCATTCACGTCCGCCCCGGCCCGTATCAATTTTTCGAGTATTTGCGTGCGCATCTCCGTCATCTACGCTATGTGCAAAATCGTGTCTCCGTACATATCCTTTTGTTTTACGTTCG
>WFLX010103400.1_pt1 | contig 16510 bp, 12 predicted proteins | sample 4967041 | NCBI WGS metagenome assembly WFLX01 (sample SAMN12857096, study PRJNA449069) | gut metagenome | isolation source: stool from male and female vole | host: Microtus ochrogaster | place: USA:Florida | collected 2017 | reverse complement strand
GGCTTGTGGGCGGAATGCGAGCGAGCATCTACAACGCGATGCCGATTGAAGGCGTGAAGGCGCTCGTCGATTTCATGGAAAAATTCGCGAAAGAGAATGCTTGATTTTTGGGCTTGAGAGTNCATCGCAGGTTTCGGCCTGCTTGTTTTNGAAAACTTGNAAATTATGTTTTTTAAGGAGCAAAAAATGTACAAGATTCAAACGTTGAATAAAATTTCCGCGATCGGGCTGGAAGATTTTCCGCGCGACGATTATGAGACCGCGTCCAGCTTGAACAATCCCGACGCGATTTTGGTGCGTTCGGCGGACATGCACAAGATGGAACTTTCGGGCACGGTGAAGGCCGTGGCTCGCGCGGGCGCGGGCGTGAACAACATTCCGATTGACAATCTCACGAAAAAAGGAATCGTCGTTTTCAACACTCCCGGCGCGAACGCCAACGCAGTGAAGGAGCTCGCGCTTGCTTCGCTTTTCATTTCGAGCCGTCCGGTTTTCCGTGCGAGCGAATGGGTGAAGACGCTGGCGGGGCAGGGCGAGCAGATTCCCGAACTCGCCGAAAAAGGAAAAAGCCAATTCGTCGGCCCTGAGCTCAAAGGCAAAAAACTCGGCGTGATTGGGCTTGGCGCGATNGGCGCGCTCGTGGCGAACGCCGCCGTCCAGCTTGGAATGGAAGTGATTGGCTACGATCCGTTCATGTCCATCGCGGCGGCGTGGCGNCTCGACAATCACGTGAAGCANGCGGAAACGCTCGACGCTCTTTTGTCCAAATCCGACTACATNACGATTCACGTTCCGCAGACCGAGGANACGAAAGGCCTGATAAACGAAAAGACTTTGAAAAACATGAAGGACGGAGTGGTGATCATAAACATCGCGCGCGGCGGACTTGTGAACAACGGCGACATTTTGCGCGCGCTTGATTCTGGAAAAGTCAAGTGCCTCGTCACCGATTTCGCGTGCGAAGAATTCATCGGAAATGAAAAAGTGATTTGCTTTCCGCATTTGGGCGCGTCCACTCCCGAAGCCGAGGACAATTGCGCGAAGATGGCTGTCGCCGAATTGCGCGAATTTTTGGAAAAGGGAAACATCACGAATTCCGTGAACTTTCCGAAATGCACCACCGAAAATCCAGTGCCGAAAGGCGGAACTCGCATTTGCATTTCGCATAAAAATGTTTCGGGAATCATCGCGAAATTCACGACGGTTTTGGGCAACGCGAATTTGAACATCGCCGGAATGACGAATCAAAATCGCGGAGACATCGCCTACAACATCATCGACGTTGACGGACGAGTGGGCGAGGAGACTTTGCGCTCGCTCGCCGGAATCGAAACCGTAATGAAAGTGCGCCCGATTTTCGGCTAGATTTCCACCGAGCCTATCACCGTCGTCTCGTCGTCGAATTTCTTTTTTTGGCGTTCCTGCTTGATGCGTTCCATGAAAGCCTTTCGCGCGGCGGCGGTTTGTTCGGGATCGTAGCCGAGCTTTGAATTCGACGCGCTTGAATTGCTCGCGCTTTTTGCTGGGGCTGCGCGTCGTGTTTTTGGCGCGCTCAAAAATCCGAACATGCTTCCGCAAAGTCCGCCCGCAAGTTTTGCGAAAATTGAGACGACTTTTGTGTTGTCCATCGCTCCGTTCAAATAAAATTCGCATCCCATATAAAGCGCGAAAATCATTAGCGCGGAAATTGGAAGTTCGTTTTTGGAAAGCGATGTAATTGCNCCAAGCAGAATCAGCATGAATACAATCGCGCCTGCGCCGCAAAGCGTGGCTGGAATGAGNCATGCGTTCAGCACTCCAGTTACNAGCGTTGTAACTAAAACCATTACACCGATGGCNGCGCTTCCGTAGCGTTCTTCCATTTGCGTGCCGAGCGGCAAAATNAACGCGAACGAAATCAAAAATTGCAAAAGATTTTTNTTTNCAAACAAATAGAAAAAAAGTCGCAGATAATGAATCGGATTTTGAAAATTGAAGACACCTTCATTTTGAATCGGCTTGTCGAGAGCTTCGCTCAATTGCTCTGAAAGTGCGGCCGCGCTTTTTGAAAGTGTTCCCGGAAGCGAGAAAAATTTTTGCACNATGNATGAATTTTTCNAAANGAATNCATCGAGAACCAAAACAANANAAGAAANAAAANAAAACGTNAGAATTANCGNTGCGTCATAGCGCAACGTAAGAGATTTTTTTCCACCCATAAAAAAATTATACACCGATTGTAAAAAAAAATCAAATGCGTTATAATTATTTTATGAACGCAATTATCACAGTGGTCGGCTCGGACAAAGTNGGCATCGTTTCAAAGGTCACAACATTTTTGGCGCAGCATTCGGCGAACATCGTTGACATAACGCAGTCNATTCTTTCCGGCAATTTCGTAATGATGCTGATGGTTTCGCTTGAAAGCGCAGATTTGTCAATCGACAAATTCCGCGACCAAATGATTTCGCTCGGCGAAGAAATCGGCGTGGAAATCAACGTGATGCACGAGCAAGTTTTCAGCTCGATGCATCGTGTGTGAACGAAATTGCGATTTCTTGTGGTCAAAATGCAACGATTNAATTTAGCCTTCAATCGCCGCAATTTGTTCCGTGAGCATCGGNATGAGCTGCTTTTTCCTTGAAACCACGTCGTTCAAATAATACACGCCGTCTTCATGCTTGGGGAANGTGAAAATCGATTCGTGNTTTTTGTCGCAGGCGAAAAACAAAAGCGANCTCAATTTCGTGATGTCGGTGACAAGCAGCGCGGCGAAAATCATTTTTCCTGCGCGGCGATTCGCTTCCAATTCGCCGAGGAATTCTTCTTTTCGCGCGAGAATGTCGTGCGGCGAATCCACTTCGATTTGGCTCACGGCGTAAGAAATTTTTCCTTCGACATATTCTTTCAAATCCTGCGCGATGATGTCCTGCGCGCTTCTTGAGCCGATGACGCTTCCCGCCGCAATGATTTCCTCGCCGAGTTTTTGAATGTCGAGATTCGTAATCGCGCTCAAATATTCAGCAGTCTCGCGGTCGATTTCTGTAGTCGTNGCCGATTTCAAAATCAGCGTGTCGGAAAGAATTCCGCAAAGCAAAAGGCTCGCGATTTCNACGGGAACGGGAATTTTATTTTCGCGGTAAAGTTCGGTTATCAAAGTGGAAGTGGAGCCGACNGGCTTGTTCAAAAACAAAATCGGCTCTTTCGTGCAAAGCGTTCCGATTCTGTGATGGTCAATCACTTCGCGGATTCGGTAATGCTCGTAGCCTTCAATCACTTGCGTGGCTTCGTTGTGATCCACCAAAATCAATTCCACGTTCGGCTCTTTGAGCAAATCGCTTTCGGAAATTATTCCAATCACTTTGTTCGCGTCGTCCACGACCGGAAGGCAGCGGCANGGCACTTCNCGCAAAAGCGGCCTGATTTTTGAAATGGGATCGTAGCGATGCACGGCGGAAATNGAAGTGTCCGACATCGANCTCACNGGCGTGGAATANGCGATGAGCATCGAAGTGGAAGAAGTTCCNTAAGGCGAGATGATGACNCTCACTCCGTTTTTTTCGGCTTTGTCGCGAAGCGNCTTCGAAAGCACTTGCCCGCTCGTCAAAACCAAAAGGCGGATTTTCGCGTCGATGCATTGCTCTTGGATTTCAGGGCGGTTCGAGGCGATCACCACGAGCGGCTCGGTCTTGTGGCGTTCGAGATGCTTTTTGAAAGATTCCGTTTCCGAAGATCCGACCAAAATCGTCGCCTTGAAAATTTCATTTTCATTCTTGAAAATTATCGGCTGCGCGTTCAGAGTTTCTTTTATCAAGGCGATGTTCGTCACGACGGGAGATTTTTTTTCAGGATTCATTTGAATCAAAAGATTTTTGGCGAACGCGTTGTAATGCAAAAGCGATTTGTACGCGCCGTTTTCGTCAACAATCGGAATCACTTGATCTTGAGTCTTTTCCAAATTTCCCAAAACTTTCCAAAGCGAATCGTTTTCGCGCGCGCACTGAAAATTGTCGTCCGTGTAGAACGCGACTTTCGGAGAAAATTCGGAAATGTATTCCGGCGGCTTCACGCCGAATTTATTGAAAACGTAGTCGGTCTGCGGAGAAAGATGCCCCGCCCGCGCCGCGACATAATTATTGTGCCCCAAAAGTTCCTTCAATTTTTTGTACGCCGCCGCCGCCACCACGGAATCGGTGTCAGGATTTTTGTGCCCGAAAATAAAAACCGTCTTTTCCTTTTCTTCCATTTTGTTTTCCTATGCAAAAACTATATCACAACTCCAGCACAAATCAAACGCCTTAAAAAAATTTTTTTGACGCTTGTTTCCGCTTGGAAATTATTTTAAACTGCGTTCCCGCGAATTGCGAATCAAGGACGCGCNATTTCAAATCTGCCGATATAAAAAACCGTAAAATCCTCGATGCGTCCCAAAAACTGCCTGTCAATTTCGCTCATCACAAGCGGAATGCGCGGCGCTCTTATTCCGCCGAGCGCGTAGACATAATAACTGTCTTTGTATTTGAAGCAACAAATTCCGGCCATCATTTTTCGCGCGGCCACCGCCGTAATCGAACGCCATTTCAATGCGGTGGTATTTTGCTGCTCAAACAAAAAATCGTCATCCGCGCTTTTTATGAAAAGTTCCGAGCCATAATCGGAAAGCATGTCCATCCGCAAATGCGAAGCGATTCGAATGTGCCCAGGAGATTCCTCGCGCTCCTTCATTTCCACCAAAGGAAAAAGCGGAGTGGATTTGTCTTTTTTTTCGTCAGTATAAATTATTTCATTGTAAAGCGAAATGTCGCTGAAAATATTCACCGCCTGCTCAATCACGGATTCGTTTTTTTCCGCCGGCATCTTGTATATAATTTCCGCAAGATAATTGGGATTGACTTCTTCAAAATCGCGAATCATCTCGTCAACGAAAGGCGAAACACCATTTTTAATCGAACGTTTTTTCAATTTGGCAATGTTGCGAATTACGATTTCGCCGCGTTCAAGGCTTTCGGTTTCCTCCGCGCTCCAAGTGGAATCAAAAATTCCCTCGTCCGCCACTTCCTGCGAAAAAGCGAATTGCACCAAAGCAAGGCAAAATGCAAGCAATAGAATTTTTTTCATAAAAACCTTGTGTCAAAATTACGCTTCGGTGGGCGCTTCGTTTTCGATGTAATCCACGAGCGCGTCGAAAATTTCCTGCGTGAAATTCTTTCCGATGTCGGTGGAAAGAATTTGGAACGCCTGTTGCCGGCTCAAAGCCTTGCGGTACGGACGGTCAGTGGTGAGAGCGTCGTAAATGTCGGCGCACGAAATTATCATCGCCTCTTCGGGATATTCGCCNANNTTTTTCTTGTTGTAGCCGCTTCCGTCTATCGTCTCGTGGTGATAGCGCACGAANTCCTTNACNTCGTTGAAATAAGGATTTGCCGAAAGAATCTTGTAGCCGATTTCCGTGTGGCTTTCCACGACCTTGCGCTCGTCCGCGTTGAGCGCAGAAGGCTTGTTCAAAACGTCGTCGGCGATTCCGATTTTTCCGATGTCGTGGAGCTGCGCGCCGTAGCGAAGCATGTGAATGCGTTCCTCGTCGTAGCCGAGCCTGCGCGCGATGCCCACGGAATACAAAGCCACGCGGTCGGAATGTCCTTCCGTGTACAAGTCTTTCGCTTCGAGCGCGCTTGACAGAGATTTCACCATGCTCATATTGCTTTCGGCGATTTTCGCGACCAAATTGCGGTTGATTATTTCGATGGCAAAAAACGCCGCCGCAATTTCAAGCAAATACTGATGCTCGATGCTGAACGATTCCTTGCTTTTCGAGCCGCGCGAAAGCGTGATTACGCCGAGTTTCTGCCGCTCATTTCCAAAAGGCACGCTCACGACCGAACCTTTTATGAAAGGCTCCGATTCCATCATCGCATAAGTGGGATGGGTCTTCCTGTCGGGAATAAAAATCGACTGCCAATTTTTGAAAGCCTGCCCAGAAATTCCTTCGCCATTTTGCAAAGTCGGCACTTTGTCCCTGTCCACTTTGTAGAACGCGAAAGGATAAAGAGTCTTTGTAATTTCATCGTAATGATAAGCGACTCCGCGNTCGAACGAAATTTGNCCTTTCAAATCGTCAAAAAAACACGCGTTCACGTCCGCAGTTTTTTCGTGCCGCTGCAANATGAACGGATATTTCGCCATCGACAAAAGATTCCGCTGGCTTTTCGCGGCGATCGAAGCGGCGTACAAATTTATTTGCAAACGCGAATTGAGTCTCGTCAAAAACTGAATGTCGTTGGCACTGAGTATTTCGCCTTCATCGCCGAAATTTTTCGCGCAAATCAAAAGCCAGCCCATCATTTCAAAGCCGTGAACAATCGGCAAAAAATATCGTCCCTGATAAAGCAGCTTTATCACTTCGCTTACCATCGGATCGTCGATCTGATAATTCGAAAACATTTTTTCCACGGGAATTACGCTGCTTTCCATCGAAAGGCATCCGATAAAAACTGAGTCATCTGAAAAGCTGGTAATTCCCTCGCGGTCAATCTCGCGGTATTCATGATATTCAGGCGTGTGCATAAAAAGATGCGCCACGCACGTCGGAATTTTCTTTTCCACAAGTTCAATCACGGATTTAATCAAGCCAATTGTCGTAGTCCAATTGTTGATCGAATCCATGCTGAACTCATCGTTCATNTCCGACATATTGAAGTCGCCATTGGACGAGAGAAATTCATTGTCAACATCGACCGTTTCGGCCGTCACATTTTTTTTAGCCATAAAAACTCTTTTTTATTCTATGTTAATTGTAACACAGTAAATTATAACACACTTTCCAAAAAAAGCAAGAAAAAATCCCACAAAAAAAAATTTATTTTAAAGCCNGGANAAATTGCGAAATCTGAGATTTGCTGAACAAAAGGACGACTTTTCCAGAAGAAAAAAGNGNNGGCGAAGAATTCTCGNTTTCGCTCTGCGCGCTCGGAATCGAAATGGCAAAATACGGAAAACGTCCCGAAAACACATAGCCCGCCGCCGCGCGAACGTCCGCATATTCCGCGAGCGTTTGCCGCGAAGTGCCCCATTCAATTTTCGCCTGAAAAACGCCGTATTTTTCATGAGATTTTTTCACTTTGCGCGAAAGTTTTTTTTCTTCAAAATCAGAAAAATATTTTTGGCAGGCCGAAGAAAGCGCGGCGACGCCTTCTTCAGAAATGCGCAAGTTGTAATAGCGGCTTCCATAAAAAAATTGTGCGCAACGCTCGTCCACATTGATTTCGCGAATTTTGCTTCCGTCAAAAAATTTCGTTTGCGAAAAATCGTTCGCGGGCGAAACACCTTCGGCGCAAATTCCTGCGAGGCACGCAATCAAGACGGCAAGAAAAACAAAGGCTTTTTTTGATTTTTCTTGCGCCGCGCGTCGAGCAAATTTTTTGCCGCAAAAATGTCCGCCANGATTTTTTTCATTTTTCCGCCCGTCAAAANNCTTTTTCAAAATCTTTAAGTCCATGACAGAATCTTATCATTTATTTTAATTTTTTAACAGTGGAAAATTAAACTGATTCGTGCAAAGTTTTTCATGCCACGACGNCAGGGCGAAGTTCTGCGCTTTTCGCTTCGCAATTGAAAGAGCGACACGCTCATCTTCAAAATGCAATCTCCGCACTTTTCAAAACTTCTTGATTTTCTGTTTCAAATTCGTTATAATTATTTTAAATCATAAAAATCGATTGTTTTTGGAGGAAAATATGGCGGTGGAATCTTTGGAAAAAAATCCGAATTGGAAAGGAAGGCGCGGGCCTGTGGTGCTTGTCATCATGGACGGCGTGGGCTACGGGAAATACGAGGAAGGCGACGCGGTGAAGGCAAGTCGAATGAAATATCTCGACTGGTTCAAGGCGAATTGTCCGAACACTCGGCTCAAGGCGCACGGCACGGCGGTGGGACTTCCGAGCGACGACGACATGGGAAACAGCGAAGTGGGNCACAACGCGATGGGCTGCGGACGCGTGTTCGCGCAGGGCGCGAAGCTCGTTTCAAANGCGATTTCTTCGGGCGCGATGTTCGAAGGCGAGACTTGGAAAAAACTTGTCGCGAACGTCAATTCAAAAAATTCGACGCTGCATTTCATCGGGCTTGTTTCGGACGGCAACGTGCATTCGCACATCGACCATCTCAAGGCGATGGTGGAACGCGCGGCAAAAGAAGGCGTGAAAAAAATTCGCGTGCACGCTTTGCTTGACGGCCGCGACGTGGATCCCACGAGCGCGCTGAATTACATCACGCCTCTCGAAGAATTTTTGGCTTCGTTCAAGGACGCGGATTACAGAATCGCTTCGGGCGGCGGAAGAATGTTCATGACGATGGACCGCTACAATGCCGATTGGTCTATGGTGGAACGCGGATGGAAAGCGCACGTTTTGGGCGAAGGCCGCACGTTCAATTCTGCGACGGAAGCGATCGAAATTTACCGCAAGGAAAACGCGGGCATCCTCGATCAGGATATGCATGAATTCGTAATCGCGGAAAATGGAAAACCCGTGGGAACAATCGAAGACGGCGACAGCGTGATTTATTTCAATTTCCGTGGCGACCGCGCTTTGGAAATGACGGCGGCGTTCGAAAACGACGAATCGAATTTCGGTCACTTCGAGCGAAAGCGTCGTCCTGCGGTGGAGTACGCCGGNATGATGGAATACGACGGCGACTTGCACATTCCGCATCAATTCCTCGTCAGCCCGCCGAGCATCGACCGCACGATGGGCGAATATCTCACGAAAAGCGGCGTNCGCCTTATGGCCATCAGCGAAACGCAAAAATATGGACACGTCACATATTTTTTCAACGGAAACAAACTTGGAAAATTCGATGAGAATCTCGAAGACTACATCGAAGTGAAAAGCGACGTNGTTCCGTTCGAACAGCGACCGTGGATGAAATGCGCCGAAATCACCGACAAAGTTGTGGAAGCGATCAAAAGCGGAAAGTACGACCACATTCGGCTGAACTTCCCGAACGGCGACATGGTTGGTCACACTGGCGTGTTCAACGCGGTGGTCTGCTCGATGGAAGGAATGGATTTGCAACTCGGACGCATCAAAGCCGCCATCGAAGAAGCGGGGGGAATTCTTTGCATCACTGCCGACCACGGAAACAGCGACGATATGTATGAGCACGACAAAAAAACTGGCGGCGTGAAAATGGACGCGAACGGCGAGCCGAAAGCAAAGACGAGCCACAGCCTGAATCCCGTGCCGGGAATCATCTACGACCCCGAATACAAAGGCGAGTACGACAATTCCAAATTGAACGAAGGCTTGGGCATTTCCAGCTGGCCTGCGACGCTCATGAATTTGATGGGCTTCGTTCCGCCCGCAGATTACGACAAGAGCATCGTAAACATGAAATAAAGCGAAATGCGCATAACGAAACAGGCGGCAACGTAACAAAACGTTGCCGCCTGTTTTTTATTTATTTAAATTTGTCGTATTGCAATTTTTCCGCGCTCTTCACAAAATTTAAAAAATCTGTTACATTTATTTTATGTATAGCATAATCGCAAATTTGGGAAGCGGAAAAGGCGCGGGCAAAAAATGCCTCGACGTTGTTGAAAAAATCTTTCAGGAAAAAAATATCGAGTTCAAGACTTTTTGTACGAGCGAACGCGGTTCGGGAAGGGTGCTCGCCGAGCAACTTTGCAAGGAAGGAGCTTCAACGATAATCGCGATTGGCGGCGACGGCACTTTCTATGAAGTTTTGAACGGAATGGATTTTTCCACGGCACGGCTCGCGCTTGTTCCAGCAGGGAGGGGAAACGATTATGCGGCGAGCGCAGGAATAAGTTTCAATCCCAAAGAGGCCATTCAAAGCGTGATTCGCGGCAAGGTGGAAGACCGTGATTATATTCAACTTTCGCCAGCTTCGCAAAACGAAAAAATCGGCAAACGCTGCTTGAATGTTTGTGGCACTGGACTTGATGTTGAAGTTTTGAAACTCACCGAACAAAAGCAAGGAACGTACATAGCCTCGCTTGCAAAATTGCTTTTGAATTACAAGCCTTATACTGTGCAAGTGGAGGCGAATGGATTTACGAAAGAATATAAATGTGTGATGGCGGCTTTTTGCAATGGAAGTCAATTTGGCGGCGGAATAAAAATTTGTCCTCCTGCAAAAAACGCGGACGGAAAAATGGATTTGATGATTGTGAAGCAGCCGAAAGTTCCAACGATTGCGGTAATGCCGGCTTTTGTCGCGGGCAAACACATCGGACGCGATTGGGTGGAACACATCGTTTGCGACAAGGCGAAAATAATTGCGCTGGATGCGAACAATATTGAAATTGACGGCGAGATTTACAGCGAAAATATTTTGGACGCGCAGATTTTAAAAGGCGGATTCAAAACATTCGCCGTAAATTAAAACGCATTGATGAGGGGGAAGTCTCCCCCTCGGCTACAATGCTTCGCATTTTCGCCTACCCCCTCTGCGGGGAGCACCCCGCAACGCCCCCATTCTTCCGCCGCAGAGTTTCGCCTTTCTTCGGCGAAGTGGTTGACACGATTTTGTTTTTTTGCTAGAATGTTTTTCAACGAAGGCGTTTGATTTTAAGGAATTATTTTCTTTAAATCGGCGTCTTTTTTTGTTTGGCGGTTTTGCCAACGCGTTTTTATGGGAGTTTTTATGTGCGGTTTTGTCGGTGCGTTTGATTTGGAAAGCGGTTCTGTTCCTGTGGGGGAGGGGCTTCGCGACGAGCTTCGTTCGCGGGTTTTGGAAATGTCTCGGAAGATTCGGCATCGCGGCCCGGACTGGAGCGGCGTGTACACTGGCGGCAACGCGATTTTGAGCCACGAGCGTTTGGCGATCGTGGATCCGCTTTCGGGAAAGCAGCCGCTCGTGAGCGACGACGGGACGATCATTCTCGCGGTGAACGGCGAAATCTACAATCAGAAAGAAATCCGCGCGCGCTTTGACGGCAAATATAATTTCAAAACTCAAAGCGATTGCGAAGTCATCATTCCGCTCTACAAGGAAGCGATTGAAAATTCCGGCGACGGCGTTCCGCAGGATTTGGAAAAACGCATTTGCGATTTCATCGAAAGTTTGAGCGGAATCTTTGCGTTCGCGCTTTATGATTCCAAACGCGATTTGTATTTGATTTCGCGCGACGAAATCGGCGTGATTCCGCTTTATCAAGGCTGGGATTCCGACGGGCGATATTATGTCGCTTCCGAACTCAAGGCTTTGGAAGGCAATTGCGTTTCNGTGGAAGAGTTTCCGAACGGCTCGTTTTATTTGGGCGGAAATGGCGCGCAAAAATTTTTCCCGTCGAACGGAGGGGGTAAGCCGATTCGCTGGTATTCGCGCCCGTGGGAAAAATTCGAAAATGTCAAGGACAACAAAAGCAGCGTCGAAGAGCTTCGCGCCGCGCTTGAAACTTCTGTAAAAAAGCAGCTGATGAGCGACGTGCCTTATGGCGTTCTTTTGAGCGGCGGTTTGGATTCTTCGATCATAGCGGCAATCACGAAAAAATTCGCGGCGAAGCGAGTCGAAAGCGGCGACACTCAAGCCGCTTGGTGGCCGACGCTTCACAGTTTCGCGATCGGCTTGGAAGGCTCGCCGGATTTGGCAGCCGCGAAAAAGGCCGCCGACTTTTTGGGCACGGTCCACCATGAAGTGCACTTTACGGTGCAGGAAGCGTTGGACGCTTTGCCCGACGTGATTTATCATTTGGAGACTTACGACATCACCACGGTTCGCGCTTCCACTCCGATGTACTTGCTCGCCCGCGTGATAAAATCGATGGGAATAAAAATGGTTTTGAGCGGGGAGGGGAGCGACGAACTTTTTGGCGGATATTTGTATTTTCACAAAGCGCCGAACGCGCAGGAATTTCACGAGGAACTCGTTCGGAAAATGAGCAAGCTTCATTTGTACGATTGCCTTCGCGCGAACAAGTCGCTGATGGCTTGGGGCGTGGAAGGCCGCGTTCCTTTTTTGGACAAGGAATTCATCGATGTCGCGATGAACATAAATCCGTCCGACAAAATGTGTCCGAAAAATCCTGACGGCAGCGAGCGAATTGAAAAATGGATTTTGCGAAAGGCGTTCGAAGATTATCTTCCGCCGGAAATCGCCTGGCGGCAAAAGGAACAATTTTCCGATGGTGTCGGCTACAATTGGATTGACACTCTCAAAAAATTCACCGAAGAAAAAATCAGCGACGCGCAATTTGCCGCGCGTGAAAAACGCTTCCCGGTGAACACGCCCGCCACGAAGGAAGAATATTTTTACCGCCAGATTTTCGCGGAATTCTTTCCGTCGGAGGCGGCTGCGAAAACCGTTCCCCACGAGGCGAGCGTCGCCTGCTCCACGGCGAAGGCTTTGGAATGGGACGCGGCATGGAAATTGCAAAACGAGCCGAGCGGACGCGCGATTGCGGGCGTGCACGAAAAGGCTTATTCGTGAGAAGGCGTTCATATCTTGACGCTTGCGTCGAGGTATGTTGGGTGAAGCGCGAATTTTAAAATGCCGAAAACGCGCAAGCAAACAAACGCGAACGGGATTTTGAATGCCCGCGAATTTTCGGCGAGCGTTCGCTGTTGCGAGCTAAATGAAGCGTNGCGAATTTTGCGTGCGGCGCAAGTTTTGTGATATCCGCTTGCCACTTGACAAATTTTCGCCGGCGTGCTAGAATGAAAATTAGGATTGTAAAGGGAAATTTAAATTTCCCAAAGTTTCACGACTTAAAATCAAATCCTGAGGAATTAGATGGCTAAAAAGCTTTATGTAGGAAACTTGAGTTATTCTACGACAGAGGAATCGCTGGGCGGCTTGTTCGCGCAGTTTGGAGAAATTGTTTCAACAACGGTTATCAAGGACAGGGCTACAGGTCAGTCCAAAGGATTTGGTTTTGTTGAATTGGCAGACGAAGCGGCGGCGGAAAAGGCCATCACGGATTTGAACGGCAAGGAATTCGAAGGTCGCAGAATTCGCGTGAATGTGGCGGAAGAAAAAAAGCCGCGCCCGCGTTTCGGCGATGGCGGCTATGATCGCGGAGGACGGTTCTAATGAAAAATTTTGCAGGATTGTTGCTTCTAGCGGAGTTTCTCGAAAAACGCCAAAGTTGACGGTTCTGTAGAATCATTTTGCAAATGCAGACTGTCGCTCGGGCGGCAGTCTTTTTTATTTTGGAGGAAGTATGTTCGCAGCCGCACAAATGGCGCGGACGCGAGCAACTCGAGTTTTTTGCAAAAACTCGTTTATTTTGCTGCCCGCTTTTGCGGGAAATTTGAGTTTTTCAAAAGTTGAAACTTTAAAAAAATTTAATTTTTTATGGAGGAAATATGAATTCAAACGGAAAATATGTTCCATATCCAAAGGTGAACATTCAGAACAGAAAATGGCCGGACGCACAAATCACGCGCGCGCCCATTTGGTGCTCCGTGGACTTGCGCGACGGAAATCAGGCTTTGGTGAATCCGATGGGCATCGAGCAAAAACTCGCGTTTTTTGATTTGCTTGTGAAAATCGGATTCAAGGAAATTGAAGTGGGATTTCCCAGCTCTTCCGAAACNGAATTCAATTTCATGCGCCGCCTCATCGAAGACGGCAGAATTCCCGACGACGTTACGATTCAAGTTTTGTGCCAGGCGCGCGAGCATTTGGTCAAGCGCACGTTCGAGGCGATTCGCGGTTTGCCCAGAGCGATTTTCCACATTTACAATTCCACTTCGCCCGCGCAGAGAAAATACACGTTCGGCAAGACGAAAGANGAAATCAAGCANATTGCGGTGGACGGCGTNAGATGCGTCAAGGAATGCGTGGAGCGCGAAAAGGAAACGAAAATCCAGCTGGANTATTCGCCGGAAAGTTTTTCCAACACCGAAATCGAATATGCCGTGGAAATTTGCGAGGCGGTGAAAAACGAATGGAATCCCACGGCGCAAAACAAAATCATCTTGAATTTGCCGACGACTGTGGAAGTGGCGATGCCGAACACTTTCGCCGACCAAATCGAATATTTTTGCACGCACATTTCAGGGCGCGAAAATGTAATCGTGAGTTTGCATCCGCACAACGATCGCGGCGAAGGCGTGGCCACTTGCGAAATGGGATTGCTCGCCGGCGCGGACAGGGTGGAAGGAAGCCTTTTTGGAAACGGCGAGCGCACGGGAAATCTCGANGTGGTCACNGTCGCGCTCAATATGTTCAGCCACGGAATCGATCCCGAATTGAATTTTTCCAATTTGCCTGAAATCGCGGAAGAATATCAGCGGCTCACCGAAATGCCGATTCATCCGCGAACGCCTTACGTGGGCGATTTGGTTTACACCGCTTTTTCCGGCTCGCATCAGGACGCGATTCGNAAGGGAATGGCGGCGCGCGTGAAGATGAGCGAAAACGCCGTTTGGGACGTTCCGTATTTGGCGATTGATCCGCACGACATCGGAAGGCAGTACGAAGGAATCATCAGGATAAATTCGCAAAGTGGCAAGGGAGGGGCGGCCTACATTTTGGAAAACAGCTTCGGCATCATTCCGCCAAAGGGAATGCATCCTGACATCGGCGCGGTCGTAAAAGATTTCGCGGACAAGGCGCAGCGTGAATTGAGTCCCGAGGAAATCTACGACATTTTCACAAAGCATTGGATCGGCCTTACCGAGCCTCTCAAAATCGTGGAACTTGTGGAAACGCATTTGGAAGGCGCGACCGGCGCGGATGCGGAAGAACGGGTTTTGTGCAACGCCGACGTCGTCTACAAAGAAATGCCGTATAAAATTTCCGCGCAGGGAAACGGGCCGCTCGACGCTTTTGTGAACGCGATGAAGCAGACTCCCGCGCCGCGATTCAACGTCGTTTCCTTCCACGAACATTCGATCGGAACGGGAAGCGACACTCGCGCGATGGGATACGTCCAGCTCACGATGGAAGACGGCCGCCAAGTTTGGGGCGTTGGTCGTTCAAGCAACGTCGGCCGCGCGGGAATCGCCGCAGTCGTCAGCGCGTTGAATGTCTCAAATCGTAGCTAAAATGAGCGCGAATTTCGCGCGTTTTTTTCAAAAAAAACTCGGTAGGAATTCCGTAGGAATTGCGCACAAAAAGGGCTTCCGTTCGACGAACGGAAGCCCAAAAAAAGGAGAGGAGGATGCAGCTGCTTGCTGCTGACTGCGCATTCGCGACAGTCATAAATTAAACCGCAGGGCAAAAAAATAGTTACAAAAATTTGCAATTTTTTTGAAATTTTGCTACAATTTGTTCGTGAAGATTTTTTTTGGCGCAATATTGATTTTCGCCTCTCTGAATTTTTTTTCTTGCGTTTCAAACCGTGGACGCGAGGCGGCGGATTTTTACGGAGAAAACATCGCTTTGTTCGCGGAATNTTCGCTTTCAAACGGANTTCCGGTCGTCCTCAAAAACATTCCTTCCGAAAAAAACATCGAGCTTCGCCTGCTTTTCGAAGGCGGCGCGGCCGCCTGCCCGCGCGGAAAGTCCGGCATTGATTTGCTGACGTTCGAAGTGATTTCGCAAGGCGCGGCGGCAAAGGAACTTTCTTCGCACGGAAAATATTTTTGCGTGAACATTTGCACGAACGATTTTTCGGCTTACGGATTTTCTGCCGCCGCCGCGGATTTCGACGAAGCGTTTTCGGCTTTCGCGAAATCGATTTTGCANCCGGATTTTTCCCATGAAGATTATTTGAAAAAAGAGTCCGCCGCGGAAAATGCCGCGCTCGACCGAAGCGAGAATTTGCGCTATGCGCTTTTGGATTCAATCGCGGAAAATCTTTTGCGTTCGCATCCGTATTATGACGGAATTTTTTACAAAAGNNCGAGCCGCGTGAGCGAATATGACATCGAGGAAAATTTGAAAAAACTTTTGGACGCGCGCAGGATGAAAATCATCGCCGCAGGAAATTTTTCCGCATTGCAATACGGCGAAAAAAAGTCGAGGATTTCGAGCGAAGATTCGTTCGCGAAAAACGCCGCGCGGATTCATGAGACGCTCGAAGAATTTTTCGGCGAGATTTTGCCAGGCGAATTTTCCGCGCCGCAAATTCCAGCGATAAATTTTTCGAACAAAAAGGACGCGAAAAAAGAATTTGAATTCGCGGGAAATTATTATTGCGCGGCGTTGTGCCAAAACGCGCCCGGGCGCGGCGCGGACGACTACGAGGCTTTCGCGCTCGCTTCCCTTGCCGCGGATTACGTTTTGCGCCGGGAACTCGTGCAAAAAAATTTGGCCACTTCTTGCGGCACGGCGGTTTTGAACGGCAAGCAAAGCATCGCGCTGATTGTGGCGAACGGCATAAACGAAGGCCGCGACATCAAGGAAAGCATCGCCGCCGCTTTGAAAAAAAATTTGNGCGCGGAAGAAATTGCGCCGCTTTTGAACGCGTTCAAAAATATTTACGCTTCCAAAATTTATGCGAGCGAAAAAAATTGCTACGCCACGCTCGAGCAAATCGCGTCGTCGATTTTTTATGAAGGAAGCGCGAGCGGATATTTGAACAGAATCGAAAAAATAGAANCGCTCACCGCGGAAGATG
>WFLX010021302.1_pt1 | contig 16511 bp, 13 predicted proteins | sample 4967041 | NCBI WGS metagenome assembly WFLX01 (sample SAMN12857096, study PRJNA449069) | gut metagenome | isolation source: stool from male and female vole | host: Microtus ochrogaster | place: USA:Florida | collected 2017 | reverse complement strand
GAAAGTGTTCTAAAAGGAATGTTTCAATGTAGATGGCAACCTTGATGCTGAAAAGAAAAAAATCTTCTCAAACTGGTCGGCCCCGGGAGAATCTTTCCGCAACAGCTACATACTCCGCGACTACAAGTACTCCGGTCCGTTGGCAAGTAAACTTTACGATCTTGAGAACACACCGGAAGCCAGAATGACCATAGGGAAAGAATACTACGAGCTCATGCGGCGCACATTCATAGAGAGTGAGCATGTAAAACAGTTTTTCAATAACCCCGAACTCGCCTGGGATGTATGTGCCACTATGAATAATGACGGCAGTCTGTATATCATTCAGAATCTTACAAAGATAGCTGAGACCATGCGCAATGCGCGTCAGACTCAGTTTGACGATNCATGCCGGACTGCGATACGTGGAGTCATCGACAGTATAAAGGATTANTTCATTTCTACAGATGCCGATGAAATTCTGAAAAAGAATATACGTCAGGCAAACAGCATCTTCCGCGAACTTGAATTNGCATGTCAAAGCGTNCCCGAATATTTCGGTCANCTGCTTCAGGCGCTCCAATTCTCGGAAGCTATGAGTTTCAAGGAACTCCATAATCTGATCCCAACTCTTAACGCTACAGTGTCGGGAGACGACATGATAAAGGATTATGAACTTATACGGAAACGTTGTAATAACTTTGAAGGCTGCNAAAAAGAGGAGGAGAAATGGCAGAGGCTTATTGAAGCATATCGCTTCACTGACAAAGCCGAATGTGAAGAATTCCTTAAAGTGCGTGGCATCGATCCCGCAAAGCTGTTTGTGGGTGACCACGTCAAACGTAAGAATTCTGCTGTAATAGCCCATTCTTTAATGAACAGCTGGCGAAAAGCTATTACAAGCGTGCAGTTTATGACTTCTTTTACCGACAGCTCTTCTATTGACCAGGCCACTATGAACAATCTCGTGAATTGTCTCATAGCAACCGCCGACTCGATAGGGCTTGAGGAGTTTATCATGTCACAAATCGCTGAATACACCGATATTTTGAATACGGCAGCAATTAATGAGAATCTCGTGGCCGATATTATTGCCACCACCATCAGTGACTTCGTGACCAACTTCGGATTCAATTTCCTTTCTGAAAGCCAGAAAGAGGCTGCCAAACGCCTTTCAAAAGAAAACAAACTTCCCGCTTTTGACTGGATATCCCGTGAACGGAAAGAACATTATCCGGAAGAGGANATCACCACCCTGTTCAACAGTATTCTTGATTCCGCCGACCGCTTTACCCCTTCGTATGAAGCTAACTACAACGCTTGGTTGGAATACATGTATATCGCTTTCATAGCTCATATAAATGTGCCTGAATTTGACCGTGAAGCCAACGACAGGCTGAAAGCGCTGCTTGATCTCCTCAGAGCATAAACAAGCTTTTGAAGTTAAACCGAATAATACTTTTTATATGCCGACCAATACACCTGATAAAAAACCTGTCGTCCCTTTCTGGCAACCCTGGGGCCCGATGGGATGTTTATGGAGAACCCTGTTGTTCTTATTAGGCATAGTGATTCTAAGCGTCATATTTTCCATTATTAAAAGATGTGGTGATGACAACAAATATGATGACGACTCTTCCGATAAAAAGTCAAAATATTACGAGCCATATAATAACGGACCGTTACCCGGGCAAGAGCCCGGTTTCGATCCCGGGGTCCCTTTGCCATTACCTGACTCCATTCCCGCTTACGATGACCGTGAAAGGGCTCCGATTGTAGAGGAATGGAATGACACCATACCGGGTGTGAGCGAACTGCCGGCGCCTGAGGAGAACCGCATTCCCCCGATTGACGACAATAGGATTATTGAGGATCCCGAAGATCCTTATGCGCAGATTCTCGCAGGTCAAATTGCAGTTTTCTTTAATTCTAAAGACCTGAAGACTGATATGACTGATTTCGCAAGACAGTTCAAACAGAACTATCCTTCGGGTGAATATCAGATCGCTTACTATAATCCGATTGCAGGGACNATGTTGCTTGCCGTGCCCGACGACCGTGTGACGGCTATGCTTGAGGAGTTACCGCAGACTATCACAGGCATGCAGTTCAGGGTAACTACCAATGAGATTATGGGCGAACGGTATGTGCCTAATGATCCTATGTTCCGGCATCCCGTAGCTCAGGAATACTTTGATTTAATTCAAGCTTTTGATGCCTGGGATATCACTAAAGGTAATCCTGATGTGAAAGTGGCCATAGTCGATTCATTCTTCGATCTTACAAATCCTGAGATAGGGACAAGATTTGTCGATCCCATCCACATTCCCTCCAAGACCAGGGCTATTCTACCCCCCAACATTGAACCGACGAATAAAGATGAATATGGTATCCTTATGCACGGATCTCATGTGGCCGGTATTGCAGTAGGAGCGCAAGACAACGGGCATGGAGTTTCCGGTATAGCACCTGAATGTACCTTGATCCCGGTTTCTCTTGGTGGGGAATTGACAGATTTCAATATTATCGAGGGTATCCTTTATGCTATCTATCAGGGAGCCGATGTGGTGAATGTCTCCTTAGGTAGAAAATTCCCGGAGGGACTCTCCGACATGCTCTCTCTTGAAGACCAGGCGGAATATTCCCGAAATATTGCCAAACGTAGTGAGGAAATCTGGAAGTATGTTGGTCAGGTTGCCTTAGACCATAATTGTGTGATCGTGGTGTCTGCCGGCAATGAATCACTTCTGATGGGCATGGATCCGATGAACCGTCCGAATAACATGATAAAAGTGGAAGCTGTAGACGGTAATAGCAACAAAGTGGATTTCAGTAACTACGGAAAAGTTCCGGAAGAACAACTCGATTACAGCACTGTTTCAGCACCGGGTCACGCGCTATGGAGTGTTCTACCCCGCCAGACCCTATCCTTTGCCAACAGTCAGGGTATCCCAACTTCTCCTGACGGCTTCGGAGCTGCCGGCGGTACATCTATGGCCGCTCCCGTGGTCACCGGTGCAGTGGCTCTCTTGAAAAGTGTAAACAAGAACCTTTCCGGCGAAGAGATTATAAAAATATTAGTTGAGACGGCTAAACCGGTTGACAAAAAAGACCATATCGGACCGGTTATCCAGATTGCGGATGCCTTGAAAATGGCGCAGTCAATGAAGGATGACAAGAAGCCCGATCTGCCGGAAGGTACGGGAGAAATGATGAACTTTGATGAAGTGTTGAAAGACCATAATCTCTTGGTAGGCAGATGGAAAAGCACTTACGAACTGGTAATTATAAGTAGTGATGGAACAGAAAAAGAGAAAATCTGGACTTACTTCGTTTTCACCTCCCCTACTTCAGGTTACCTCGAATATCGCCCTATCGCCACGCATCAGGTTTATACAGCCCCTGTAAGCGTAACGTGGACCGACAATTCTATCCAGCTTAAGCAACTCAGTAAAGCCACATGTCCGGGAGAAACCCCTATAAGGATATACGACTTCATCTGTCGTCCGGACGCTAAGCGACAGCTTGAAACTGATGTAATAGAAAACGGAAGGAAGAAATTTGACTTCCTCCTTGAAAAGGTAAAATAATTAAGTTTAAGTAATTTAATAAATTCTTATTATTAATTGCTTTATTTACTTCCTCAAACTGTAGACAATTACAACCCCATAAACACTGTGTCTCATGGCAAATAAAAATAAAGACAGAATAGCCCCGGCCAATTACATTGCGCTCTTTGGATTGGCGGCTATAGGCGTGATTATTTTCTTTGGATCAATGTTCAGTTCAGCAGATGGCAAACCCACGCAAAGTATAATTACAGCAGTTGCGGCAGTAGTGCTACTCGGTGGAGCCCTTTTTATCGGCATCAAAGCAAAAAGTGCCGATAACAATCCTGACAAATGGAGATACATCGAATGGCTCGCCATTGCAGCTTATATTGTAATAGCAGTCTTGTTCGCTCAACCCTTCATACGCTTCTTTTATGTTATCGGTGAAAAGGAAACTCTTCAAAGGGAGGCTAAGAATGAGCTTAATTATGTATATGATCTTCACCGCACATATGACGAACAACGCAACGAGGCTATATCTCGTGCAAACCAGATGCTCATAGAATTCAATAGCAGTGGTAAATCTACCTACGACCGTTATCTTTTAGCTGTAGCAGGTGATCCTGAATGGGCTGAGACAGCCATGGAAGTCACAAAGATACCTGTGGAGTCGAAAGTTAACGATCTGATGACTCGTGTGGAACAATGGGACTTGTTTGATATCGCTCTAATGGCCAATGACATGGACGGAATCGGCGAATCATCATTGATTGATATGAAAGACAAGATCACACTTTATGGTGACGAGAATAAACTTATTCCTGTTATCGAAGGGTCTGCCGGTGGTGGTCAGTTCCGTAAAGTGGGCCTTGTGGAATTTGCTTTACCTGATGCGCCACAATCAACTTTTACCCAGGCTATAAGGAATGCAAACGGAGTTTCTGTGCTTGGAATTATTGTCTATGTCATACTTAACTGTCTCGTGCTTCTTAATCTCTTGGTAACTTCCCGTAGCAATTACGTGGCGCCTGGCTCTACATCTAACAATATAGGTGGTACCGAACTCTGACAATTGTGTGTGGTATATCAGCATATCAGATTTTATTCATGACAGAATGCTCCAATCATTAAAGAAAAAATCATGGCAATTTTAGGATCAAATAAAACCCTTCTGCTTAATCAGATAAAAAATAATCCCGGTATTCAAGTGGCGCAATTAGCTAAGTTGCTGAAGACTTACGAAGACTTGACTATCGACGATCTCTCCACAGTGGTTGACTCTACCATCCTCAATGATCTTGAGGATGCTGCTCGTGACCCTCAGGAAAAGCAAACATTTGATGATCTTACTTTCAAGATGCAGGCTATGCCCGCTGAGCCGGAGGCTATAAAATCATTATTGAGAGAGGTATCTCAATATTCCTCCAGATATCCCTCTTCTCCTAAAATTGATATCGTGAATGGATATGCCGTGCAATTGAACGATGCTCTCATTGAAGCAAAGGAAAGAGAGCGCCGGGAGGCTGAACGTAAAAGAGAACAGGCTAAATGGGATAATCTCAACCGTAACAGCTATGGAGCATTACAAGCATACAAAGCCCAGTTCCCCGACAGTGTGCATTTAGATGAACTTGACGATTTGATGTGGAATCTNACCAAAAACCAGGTTAATTTCACTACTATTACCAGATATCTCTCTGACTGGCCTATGGGGCGCCATTCTACAGAGGCAAATAACACTATTGACCAACTTTCAGAGTGGGACAATATACGCCATAAAGGAGATCTGGTTCAGATTGCCACCTATTATCAAGCCAATCGAGACGGAGCATTAGGTAAGGAAATTTTCAGAAAGATGCAAGAGCTCAAACAAGTTGAACTCGAAAAGATGAGAAAAAATCCTGCTGACTATGACCTCTATAAAATTAATCAGCTTTTTGAGGCTGGAGTCTTCACCAAATGGGAATTGATTGATGAGAGATTGATAACAGAAGAAAGTTACGAAATGCTCTCGGAAACAGACCGCGATGCCTATCCTGATCTTCAGGGATTGCAAATAGAAGACCCTAATATAAAAGCACCGGAAGGATGTACTGATATTTACCTGTTCGGCACTCCAGGTACAGGGAAAACCTGTCTGTTGATGGGATTGGCAAAAGCCAATGGTAGAGGTTATAGCCTTAATATGAGAGTAGCCGGCGGTCCATACGCTTCAGCTCTTCAACAATATGTCAGCGCGGGCATCACACCGGGCCGTACGTTCGGACAGTTTGTAACGGTTATTAACGGTAACGTGACAAGTGAGGTAAAGGAAAAGAAATTGTTCAGTTCATCCACAAAAATCATTAATCATCCTATTAATTTAGTGGAGATGTCAGGCGAGGAGTTTGCATTACGCATTGCTGACAGCGAAAGTGTTTCTTTCTCCAATATGGGTACAGGTGCAACCAATCTACTTAGTAATAATAACCGAAAAGCATTTTTTATTATCGTTGATTGCAGTAGAGATAAAATTAAAGTGGAGGCCTTGCAAAACATCAAGAATGAAAATGGTGAAATTATTGATCAAGTACTGAGAAAACGTTACATCTCTCAACTGGATATTCTTAATAAATTTGTTGGCTTATTCTCTTTACCCGAGAACCAGAATATAATGAAGAATGTAGATTCAATACATTTCGTCGTAACAAAGAGTGATCTTTTGGATGACCATCCTGTAGAACGCCAGAAAAAAGCCGTAGATTTACTTCGAGATTTATATCTTGGTCCGGTGGAACAGCTTAAACAATATTGCCAGCACACCAAGAGGATTAATTATTCCACAAATTACAAGCCCCATGTCTTTACTTTCTCTTTAGGTAACTTCTATTTAGGAGATGTATTCACATTCAATGAAAGGGATACTCTCGAAATAGTGAATGCCATTAGAGCTGTGACATGCGGTACTAAAGAAAAAAGCTTCTTAGATATTCTTAAAGACAAATTAGGTTAAAGAAGAAAGCGATAACAGTTCTTTTTTTTCTTTAATACCCAATAAATATGACCCTTATGACTAATAATCAAATATCATTACGTATCTCAGGCACCAAAGAGCGAAAAGCCGGTTTTGCACCTCTGGTCATGTCGGGTGTGCTTCCTCAAGCTGAAGAAATCGGTCTCGACCGAGCACTTACAGGCTGTAATGGACTGGGCTTCGTGATAAAACATACTCCGGGATATTCTTTTTACATGGCCATTGATGGCAAAGTACGTTCCTTTGACGCAGCTGCTCCCGGAGTATTGACNATTGCTTTTACCATTCCGGCAGGAATGAAACTTGCTGAGAATAAAACCCCATACGACTTGCTTAGTGAACTCCACGGTTTATTTGTCAATGAGTATATGACAGAAACGGGCGACGGTCGTCATGCATTTCAGGATGCATTGGTGGATTCAGAACCATTCAAAGCTATCCTGAACAGATATTCCCTNGAAAAAAATGATTCTCCGACAATCACAATGAATCCTGCGGGTCCGACCGGAAAACTGAATGTGCCCCAAAGTAAAATGCAGGATTTCTTCAAAGATTCTTTCTATCCCGAATTCAAGAACTTCAAAGATATTGAAGTAGGAGACGGCCTACCCTCTTCCACCTCGCTTAGCGATATAAAAATCCCCCGGCCCATCCTATATAAAATTTATGTAAACGGGGCACCNAATGGAGAAATTGACTCAACCCGGCTCAATGAGCCTATTCTTGCTAAAGCCAATGCGAACTCAAGATACTGCTATGCAGCCTGTAAATTCACTTTAAAAGAACTTCTTGATAGCGGAGGCATATTAGTGCAGGATGGCACAAGTATCAGGCTCGATAAGGCAACTGAAAGAATCTTATGTGAGCTTAAGAAAATTCCTATAACCTATAAAGTTTCCATCAGATTCGGGAATGGCACTCATGAGCAGCGTGTATTGATAAAAAACTGGCTCGAAAGTGGAAAGATAATGCTTAAACTGAGAGAACGAGGTGCAAAAGTGCCGGGAAGCACTTATCGGAACCTATCAAATGAAGCAGTAGAGAAAGACTTTTTGGACCTATCTTATGATGATTTGATTTCGGGTTCTTTTGAAATAACTCCTAAGGAATATGGAGACTATGATATTAGTACCAAACGAAGTGAAATTGACACTCACTCCCATGAAACCACTCTGGATATAAATCTCAAAAAAATAGAACGGGTAGTTTCTAAACCTGAAACTGTATCGCGTTCAGCCAAGGGTGGGGAGACAGTCGTAAAGCCCGGTACTTACGACTCTACTAAACTCTCTACAGCTACAGCTCCTAATGATGAACACCAAAAAAACCTAAATGGCGAGGAAAGTGAAAAAAAGAATGACCAGAAAAAGATGGCTCTGATTTTTGGTATTCTTTTAGGATTGATAGTAGGTTTCGGTATCGGATTTTGTGTCGATCGTTTCCTTTGTTCTCATACACCCAGTCCGGCCCAGGAAGAAGCCATTCGTCAGCAATACAGAGATAAATTCGGTAAAGAAGTTGAAGATTCTTTACGTGTAGTGATAAAAAATGAAATGGAAGGAAACATGACTGATTCAACCACCGACACACAACCCAAAACCAACGAAGGTGTTTCGTCTACGAATCCGGTTACTGCTACTCCCTCTCCTGAAGCCACAGGTACAACGACACAAGGAGGCACCGGCAGCTCTGCTGCCACGCAAGAGAATCTGAATGCTCTAAAGAAAAAGGCTGTTGAATACTTCAATTCAGGTAATCTTAAACAATTTAAGAAATTATGTAACGGTAATGATGCATTAAAACAATATAGCGCAGCCGGAGTAGAAATTTTACAAATTCTCTTTACCACAGATAATAAAAGAAAAATACAAGCATTAAAGGATAATGGGTTCCTGGACAATAGCGGAGGAAGGGCCAAAGGAAGTCAAGTGAACGATCTATCTGAACTCAACGGTTTAAGGGATCGTGTAAAAAGTGCAGTTGATATTTAGATTATATTATGAAAGCGGTAAAACTTGCATTGATTTTTCTCGGATTTGTGGCTATAATTGTCCTTGCTATCAGTTGGAAACAGATTTTCAGAGCTTCAAATCCTGAAAATACATACGTCCGGGGCAATGTGACATCAAAAGATGATGCCACATTGCTTCAGATACCTACTGAGAGTGAACCTTCCATCACACAAGAGGAAGTGAGAGAGATGCCTTCTGCCGCTGAGAATGATAATTCTGAGGTGGAGAATAGCAATGGCTCAAACTCAAGAAATCATGAGAAAACGGTTCCCTCCACATCTCAAGATGCAAAAGCTCAACATCTCGCGGAGAAAAAAGCCATCGAAGACAGAGCAGTAGCACTTTTCAATTCCGGTAAATATAAGGAGTGTGAAAAACTTTGTAAAACGGAATGGTGTCTCAATTCCTATTATGTGGATGTGAAAACGATGGGTAAGATTTTGTCATCAACCGATAAGGCAGTCCAAGTACCTTTAAAGCATGACGGAATACTTGACGCTACCGGAAAATTGACAGAAAAATATCGTGTGAAATCAGTTGCAGATTTTGCCTCATTAAAATCAATTATTCAAAAGTACTGAGGCAATAATTGTCTCTATATTATGTATATCGCTTGAGTTTTTATTAGTTTTAAAATCTGTTATTAGATTAATTTTAAACTGTCTAAGAGTAAAATGAAATTTCTAAAACTTGGTCTTATATTCGCGGTCTTCGTTGGGGCAATTGTTGTAGTCATGAATTGGAAATCAATTGTAAAACCCGATGATCATGATTCCGGATATGCTTCAACCGACAAAATCAGTGTCGAGGAGAAATGCAATACCTTCCGTAAGCAGTGGTCTGATGCTAAAAGTTGGGATCAGAACCTCTATGAACGACAGGTAAACCAAATAAAAGCCTGGAAAGAGCAGAAGCTACTTTCTGAATTGAGCCATAAAACTGTATCGACAACAGTGCGCGAACAAGCAATCTCAAAAATAAATAAATCCTACAAAGATTTGCTGTCCCCACAAACCTATAATCACGCTAAACTTTTGGGGGTTTATAATGGGGTAAAATATGTCAAAACCAAAGAAATTAATTCCGATCAAGACTTCCGTGAAGTCGACGGGATACACTCACTATATCTCAAAGTTAAAGATTTTGTCGGCTCGCCTCATCACATACGACCATCTTTTGATGTAGAAAACGGTCAATGGTCCTCTTTTATAGCAGCACAAAACAGAATCCTCAATACCGCAGCATCATATCGTAATAATAAATACTTTTCATACATAAAGGGCATACCGGGATTTCAAACCGGATTAAATGATCAAACATTAAGGGAGAGACTTAATAAAGAAAGGACACGTTATTATGCTTCTCTTAGTAATATGATTGCTACGGCTATCAATAACCTTACACCAAACGTGGAAAACTACGATAGAATGAAAGCGGTATACGAACGGTTTGCTGAGGAGAGCCCGTCCAACTCTGCTAAAGTTTATAGTGCCTTGAAAAATATGAAAAATAATTTACCAACTGAATAATGGCATAATTAATATGAATAAATATCTGAATTCTCTCATTATCCTTTTTTTAATTGGTTTTCCTGCATATACCCATGCCGGGCAAATCGGTTATCCGAAAGATCCCACGCAAAAAAAGGAAAAAAAAGATAAGAAAAAAAATACTAAGAAGAAGGGAAAGACTGAAGAGGCATTACAAATTGACTCAATCAATCTTGATCAACCAATAATTAATGCTGATTCATTGCAAATATCTGATCCGGATAATGTACATAACAATGTGTTTAGTGATAGTCTTGAGAATGAAATCAACCGCCTTAAGCAGGAAAATATAAAACTAAAGGAGGAAATTGAAAACCTCACTGCTGAAAATAAAAGAAAAGAAAACCGACTGAAAGAATTAGAGATTTTTGAGAGTCAATATCTTGCTCGGCTTGCCACATCTTTCGATTCCGATTGGTCGGCAAAACCTTATGCAGAGATGAATCTTGATGATCTAAATGAATTGGTGGAGATGTGCGCCAAGTATAGTTCTCAAGATAAACAAATTAGGGAAGCTCAAGGGAAATTCTCCGATCTTCAGAAGCAGTTAGCAGCATACATTACCAGTGTGCAACTTAATGATGGAGTGTACGACCTTCCTAAAATCAACCAAGCTTTGATAGTTTTAGCAGAAGTGACCGGTAATGCTACTCCAATGCATAAAAATGAATTACAGAGTGTAACAAAATCGCTTAAAAATTATCGTATAGATGTATCCCTTATCAAGGAAATGATTGGCAAGATTGATGAGGCAGCAGCTGAGTTCAGCAATCATGAAGCATCCATGAACGGCGTTCGAGAGATTCTGGAAGAGTATAACAGCAGTCTCGAAGATGTCCAATATCATCCTTGGTTGGCGCAAAAATACAAGGAATATCTNCAGGAGGTCAATAAGAATTGCAAGGAGCAGGGACCTGCCCGTAATGCTATCATGGACCTCAAAACCAATTAACTATAGATTCCTCAAAATAGAATATTATGAATATCAAGATAAAGGCCTCAGGCGTTGCCTGTTTAATCGGAGATGACTATGAGCGAGTCTATAATGCGTTAGTCAAATCTTTCGGAGAGGGTACGGCAAATATCTTCAGTAAACGTGTGGCNGGACATGAGTATCTCCAATGGGTGCTNCCGGGAGANGGCTGGTTTTCTTTAGCTAATGCCGATCCNTTCATGGGCGCTCAGGTAAGACATGAATTGGAGCAACGCAAAAGGAATGTCATCAACAAGTTTGGTGCAAACCGTCAGATGGCATATAATGTTTTATCTGTTCCCGAAGATGAGTANGTCTACTATAAACCGGATGCTAACGGAAATATCGACATTAAACTTACNGCCTGGGGNTATCGCTATCCGGAACGNGTGGANGGAGGAAANCTCGTCGGTATAGTAGATCCNAATGCCGATAAACAACATCTNACGCTCCGCTTTGAAAGNGATGGTAATCCTATNGAGAATAAAGCTTTTAANCTTAACGGATTCAACCGGACGTCTGATAAAGAGGGAAATCTGGTTGTAGGAGATGTACCCGTAGGCACTGAATTCGATATTGAGATCGACAATAAGACCACTCACTATAAAGTACTGCCCGGAGAAAGCATCATTTTAGTTGACTGCACTCAATATTCTGTAGTCACTGTGGATGTTAAGGTAAATGATGAGCCGGCCGAAGGGTTTACAGTAAATGTTAATTACGGGGCCCGGAATCTTGTGCTAACCACGGGGCCTTCCGGCAAAGCTACTACCCGACTCCCACACGATCCGAATCACGGTATCTGTAACGTTACTGTTGATGAGGTTACAAAAGGGAAACCACTGATTATTGGTGACAACTTATTTGAATTCCATCTTGTCAAGAAGCTACCGGAGCCTGAATTGCCACCTGTCATTCCCGAAGAGGATAAGGACATTCCCGAAGAGGATAAACCACAACCCCCGGGCCTCCCCCAGCCTCCGGAAGAGGAGCTCTCTGAAATCCCGGGGGAACCGTCGGTGCTACCTGAAGATGATAAAACCCTACTACCTCCTCTACCTGAGGAGAAAGTAATCCCGGAAAAACCACCGGTGGTACCAGAAGAGGATAAACCATTTCCACCTCCCCTACCCGAACCGGATAATAATGTCGTGACACAAGGCAATAATTCTGTATCCACATTAGGCATCGTAGCATTGGCGCTCTTGTTGGCTCTCCTTGTTGCCATAACCTATCTGTGCTGCAGCATGATTCTTTTTGGATAACCTATTTCATTTAAATTCGAAGTTATGTGGTTCTATACGATACTTTTCATCTTGAATGTTTTAACCTTCGGGTTATTTGCTCTTGATAAAAACCATGCTATCTATGACCGTGGAAGAATCCCTGAAGCCGTACTTTTAGGTCTGACCGTTATTGGCGGTGCATACGGAGCGGCCATGGGGATGTTATTATTCCGTCATAAAACCCGCCATACAGCATTTACCATAACTGTACCAATTTTTCTGGTGATNTGGCTGGCAATTGTGACATGCGTGGTGCTATTTGAATACACTCGCTAATTGAATATACTCGCTAAACTCCCAAAAATAACTCCATAAAGTCATGAAGGTAAAAGTTGATGTGCGGACAGTGGGCAGAGTGATTGACTCTAACGTGCCAATCGAAAAACTATACAAACAACTGAAAGCCCTCTCTGCTGATTCAGGCATGTTTTTTGGCTCACCATCTGTAGGAGCAGGCACTCTCCTNTGGACTATTGACGGTGATGACTGGGTTTCTTTTTCAGATCTGGATGATAATGCCAAACCNCAGGCTGCCCTCATATTCGATGAGAAAAAAAGGAAGATTGCCGACACTCTCAATGGCTCCNCNTTAATTGATTCGATATTTACGGTACCGGATAACAAATATATCTTCTTCCGTAAATTGGATACCAAGCCCGAAGTGGCACTGACTTGCTGGGGCTATCGTAATCCTCATTTAAAAGCCGGAGCTGAACTGGAGACATGGCTTAAAAAGACACCTAAGCAAAAAGTAGCCATATCTTTTTCTTGGGCCGGTCAAAAAATACCTGATTTCCCTTTCAGCTTTAATTCTCTGCCACGTTTCACCGGGTCGGATGGAGTATTCACTGTTGACCAACCACTTCCTGTGGGGAGTAGCTACACGTTGGAAAGTGCGGCAGGAAATAAATATGACCTTACTGTAATACAAGGTAAAGCGGATTACGATTATGATCTCACCAGATACTTTTCTATCTCCGTTACCGTAGAAAATGACGAACAGCCTGTGGAGAATCAGGAGGTAGAGGTGACATTCGCAAATAAGAAGCAACTTCTGACCACAGATGCGGAGGGTAAAACATCTCTGAAACTCCCGCTTGAACGTGATCAACANGGTGATATNAAATATCCTCAGAGTGTTTGCACAGTCACTTGCCNAGATATNACTCAGTCAAAGACACCTGAAAAAGCACAGGAAGTCCTGGATTTCAGATTTGACTTCAGGTCTCCTGTTGTAAAAGAGCCGGAAGTCGTGAANCCACCGGAAGTCGTGAAGCCGCCAAAGGATGAGGNNGAAGTCATCATACCTGAGAAAGAGCCTGAATTTATCGGTATAACTATACTTGATTATGAAGGGTATCCNGTAAGGGAGATGCCGGTATCACTNACCTTCCCNGACAAAAGGACAGCCACATTCACTACAGATGAAAACGGACGGATTCAATTNCCGAANGANTGGATGTCTAAAAAAGGAAAAATCAAAGTCAAGTTTATAGCCACTCCCCACTATCAACAGACCCACGATCTCCATAGTACCAAGTCAAAAAGATGATGAAAGAATAGTAGCCATGTCCAAGACAATCAAATTCTCTTCTAATCTGCGCTACACACCCGAGTGCAACGAATATTCCGTTAAGATGATACATAAGAGATTCCCCTGGTGGATCCTCTTATGCCTGCTGCCTCTGTTGCTTCTGATTGAATGTAAGCACGACATCAAGGCTCATGTCTTTGAATCGGAATCGGAAAATCCTGTCACTGCAGCTGAGGTGGAGATGTATTATACCTCTCACTTCCTTTTCAAGAAAGGACAGTTTTTCTATAACGAATCTATCGAACGAAAGGAACTCACTGATGACGACGGTGTAGCTGTCTTTAAGGATTGCCCGTGCAGTGTATTCAGCTATATCTTCTACTGCCTTTCGGAAGCCTCTTTTTCCTGTACTACGGAATGTTATGCTGCTAAAGAAGTGAAATGTAACTTTCATTATTCCAGGAATGTANATTTACCCATGATTCCTCGCAGGGAAGATTTACACATAAAGGTGGTGGATCTTGAATCTAACGATCCTCTGCCTGACGCCTGTGTAAGATATGAGTATACGGAAAATGGCAAGGAGGTGCGTGATTCGGTGAGGACTGATGCCGGCGGTATCGCTACTCTCAAAGATATACGTTTCTGTACTGTAATGAATCTGATCACGGCCTCTCTTTATGGTTATGCCGATACTATCGCACAAGATGTACCGTGTAAGTACCTCATCGTAGCCAATGACTCTACTGATATGCGCTTGCGCAGAATCAAGGATCAGATTGAATTCTTTGTNAAGGATATAGAAACGGGNCAACCTATCCCCGAAGCAAACTGTCATGTCACATTATCCTATAAGTCGAGCAAGGAGGAGAGNGATGTCAAAACCAGCATTGACGGAAAAGGTAGAGGTACTTATGAGGATGCCTTCTTACTCTATACCGTACACATCAAGGCTTCAAAACAAAATTATAGAGACAGTATCCTTGCCGGAGGNCCGTATATNGTAGATAAATTCAACCTGATGGAACCTGACAAACGTACCATCTGGTTAACACCGGTGCCCTATAAGAAAGACTTTATAAATGTTGACAGTATCACAGGGAAACCAATTCCTAATGTAAGGAACACNATAATTGTAAAAGATAAGGATGGTAAGGAAAAGACCTTTGTTGAAACGAGCAACCGNAACGGANTCTTCCCGGTGGTGGCAAAGGCTAATGAAAGTGTGGTCATAATCTCGGAGTGTGAGCCAACTTATTGGAAAAAGACCACTGTCATAGATAAGTTTGATAAGGCAGACAAAAAAGTGCCTATGCGTCCTAAAATACAGACTCTAAATTTCCGGACTGTCAAGGACGCAAACGGTTCTCCTATACTACCTGATTGTCATCTTGTCGTCACGGGGTCAATAAGCGGAAAACTTCAGCCTGATAATAGTGGTGACGGTAATTTTACTGTTGACGCACTCTTGGCCGAGAACCTTACTATCGTGGCTTCGAAGCCAAACTTTACAACAAACAATTCTACAGTCAACAATACTCCTGTAGCCAATCTGGTGAATAAAACCACTGATATCCCTTTGAAAGAGGATCCACTGATTATTATTCATGATAATTCAATCAAAGGAGTAACGAAAGATTGCCATGACTTGAGGGAACCGGGTAGCAAAATTGAACTTACTTGGAAAGTATGTGAAAATTGCACTATGTTGGTGGTAATGGACGGTAATGGCAATGTCCTTAAAAGGTTAGGCCACGATGATCCTAACGGAAATGGAAAAGGCGTGACTCATTCTCCTAACTCCGGTACCATGATTCTGACAGTGCCGACACAGACTATCTGTATCGAACAGGTAGATGTAAACGGACATGAAAGTTACTACCGGATAAGAAAGCTTTAGCCTTATATCCTTTTCTTTCTAAATACAAACGTCCCGGACAAGTTCTCTATTCAAATAGGCTAGTCCGGGACTTTTTAGTGGAATCAGTAAATACTTTATGTCTTCTTTATGCCAAAGCCGGTTTAAATCTTCTATTAATTTCAAAGCTTTGCAACTTCCTCCTTGAAACAGTCGGCAGGCTTGAAAGCCGGAATGTTGTGGGCCGGAATAATAAGAGAGGTCTTCTTGCTGATATTACGCGCTGTCTTTTCAGCACGCTGTTTGATTATGAAGCTGCCGAAGCCACGGAGGTAGACGTTCTCTCCGCTGGCGAGGCTCCCCTTCACTACGTTCATGAACTGCTCAATTACTTCAACCACGGTAGCCTTGTCAATACCGGTGGTCTTCGCAATCTCCTGGGCGATTTCTGCTTTTGTCATTTTTCTTGGATTGTTTTAGTTGGTTTTGGATGCAAAGTTACGAAAAATATATGATTTACAAAATCATTAGCTCAGATAAACATAGACAAAAATAAATAATGCCACCCTTTTTTCAACTCGTTATCCCCTATTTTGCTTACATACTGATTATAAAAATGTAACCAAAAATAACTCCGGGATGATAGTGTAAATTGAATTTTCTGATACCAATAGAATTTTTATCTTTGTTTTTACGATTACCTTTAAATTCTGTCAATCGATGCCTATGAAGGCTCCCGGTAACCTCCACTATGA
>WFLX010373158.1_pt1 | contig 16513 bp, 12 predicted proteins | sample 4967041 | NCBI WGS metagenome assembly WFLX01 (sample SAMN12857096, study PRJNA449069) | gut metagenome | isolation source: stool from male and female vole | host: Microtus ochrogaster | place: USA:Florida | collected 2017 | reverse complement strand
GGTCGTTGAGCTGTGCCGAGAGTGCGCGCAGATTGTCGGTGGTGGCCTGTATGTCGGCTACGAGCGAGTCGACAGGCACATTCCTGAGCTTGCCCGACAGCACGCTCACATCGCCGGTGATAGTCGTGAGATTGCCCGTGATGTGGTTGAGATCGGTGAGAGCCGAGTTGACCTGGCGGGGCATCGACTTGAACTGTCCGCTAAGCTCGGCGACATTCATCGTGGTGGCGCGGAGGTCGCTGGTGATACCGTCGAGACGGCCGATGGCCACGCGCAGGGCCGGATCGGAGGCGAGGGCGTTGACGGCGGTGAGCAGCGAGTCGACCTTGGGCAGAATCGATGCTGCGGCCGGCATCACACTCTGGCTCACGGCATCGAGCATACCCGGACGTACCTCGCCGGGGATATCCGACCCCACCTTGTACATGGCGTCGCCCTGGCCGAGCTGCAGCTCGATAGACGCGGTGCCCAGCAGATCGCTTACGAGCAGGGCCTTGGTGCCGACAGGCAGCTGCAGAGCCTGGTCAAGCGCGAGCTCCACCATCACATTACCGGGGTGGCGGTAGTCGTAATTCATCGACCTCACCTGTCCCACCTTGAATCCGTTGAGATTCACCGGAGCCGAGACCGTGAGTCCGGTCACATTATTATATGACGTATTGTAATAGTTGGCGGCCTTGAAGAGATTCACGCCTTTGAGAAAGTTGATGCCGAATATGAGAATCATGATGGCGATAAGCACCGCCAGACCGATTGCGACCTCTTTTGTGAAAATTTTTTTCATACGGATTATTGCTCAGATTAAACTTGACGCTTTTGTTTGGTTTTTATATTGCTGTAACTCTTTGCGGGGGCCGGCCTGGATGCCGTGGCCTTGGTGCCGGTCTTGGCTCCGGTGGTCTTTACCGCGCTTGTATTCTTGCTGTCGGCCTTTTTCTTGCCGCCGCTTTTCTTCTTGTTGCTCTTCTTTTTGGTGTTCGTGCCCTTGTCCTTGCCATCCTTGGCCGGGGCATGTTTGGCGTAATAGTCGCCGAAGGCCTCGAATAGAGCCTTGGCGCAGTCGGCCTGTCCCTTGTCCGATGCGAGGAACTTCTCCTGTGCGGGGTTGCACATGTAATCGAGCTCGACCAGCACGGCAGGCATGGCGGTGCCCCACAGCACCTGGAAACCGGCCTGACGGATACCCATGTCGGCGCGTCCGGCCGTAGAGCACAGGCGCTTCATGGTGTATCCGGCGAATTCGGTGCTGAGCTTTGCCGCACCGGCGGCGGCCATACTGTAGCCTATGGATTCGGCGGTGTTGCCCGTATTTTTTTTCTTGCCCTTATCCGATGATATATCGGTATTTTTTTTCATCGACGACGACTTGCTGTCGGCCTTGGTGTCAGACAGCACGTATACCTGCGAGCCCTCCACGATCTTACGCCTGGGATTGCTCTTGTCCACCGAGTTGATATGGATCGAGATGAATAGGTCGGCCTTGTTGGCGTTGGCGATGTCGGCACGCTGCTGCAGAGATACGAATGTGTCATCGTCGCGTGTCATCACCACCTTTACGTTTTTGCCGTATTCCTTCTCGATACGCTCGCGCAGCATCCTGGCCACGCTTAGGGTCACATCCTTCTCCACGGCCTTCTCGCCCCGGCACCCCGGATCGCGGCCTCCGTGACCGGCGTCGATCACCACGGTGAATGCCCCGGCGGCTATCGGTATTAGCGCCAGTATCATGACAATCATCATCTTGGTGAAACGCAACATATATAAGTTAAGCAAATGTGAGAACGAATGTGTATGCAAAATTACGAAAATTTGTTACCAATTTACCATTATAACACCCGAAAAGGGCATTTTGTCAATAATTATAGCAAAAATAACCAAAAAAACGCGGCCGGACAGTGTCCGACCGCGGCATACGGTAGTGCTGATCACGCGGATCGCAGATGCTGCAGGCCTGCTATTCGGCGGTGTTGTTGACTGATTCGAGTATCTTCTTGTACTCGATAGGTGTGATCTTGACGAATGATCTCACGGAGTTGTCCCAGTCATCGAGCAGGGCCTTGGCCCTGGGGCTGCCTGTATATTTCAGGTGGTTGGCGATGTGGGCGCGCAGCTCGTCGCGGTCGCTGTCGGTCTCCACGAGAGTGAGCTCCACGAGCTCCATATTGCAGTAGAGATCGAAGTTGTGACCCGGATTGTGTACGTATGCCACGCCCCCGCTCATCCCGGCGGCAAAGTTGCGTCCGNTGGGTCCNAGCACCNCCACGCATCCGCCTGTCATGTACTCGCAGCAGTGGTTGCCCACACCCTCGGCCACGGCCACGGCCCCGCTGTTGCGCACACANAAGCGCTCGCCTACGATACCGTTGATATANACCTCGCCCGAGGTGGCGCCGTAGAGCAGGGTGTTGCCGGCGATGATGTTGTGGGCCGGCGAGAAACTTGCCTCGGGATCGGGGCGCAGGATGATACGGCCACCAGACAGACCCTTGCCGAGATAGTCGTTGGCATCGCCGGTAAGATTGAATGTGAGGCCCTGGGTAAGGAATGCGCCGAAGCTCTGTCCGGCCGATCCGATGAAATTGACGTGCATCGCATTACCGGCCGGCATCTTGCCCTCGCTGATGCGCCGCTCTATCTCGCCGCTCAGACGCGCCCCCACGCTGCGGTCGGTATTGGCGATGGGCATATCTATCGAGATGGCCAGCCTGGAGGTGGCGTTGAATCCGGTGGCCGAGATCAGGGTATCGTCGATAGGAGTTGACGATGCCGTGTCGGGGCGGATGAGCGATGCGTCGCAGGCCGGGTCGTCCGCCCTGCCCCGGCCGCTCCGTGCAGCAGTATCGGTAGCGAGCAGACGGCTCATGTCGATATGCCGCCCGTTATCGGCCTTCTGCACCAACAGATGGCTCTGTCCGATGATCTCATCGAGACTGCGGTAACCCATCCGGGCAAGCAGGGCACGTGCGTGACGCGCCACAAACCTCAGGTATGTGACCACCTTCTCAAGACTCCCCTTGTATCTGGCACGCAGCTCGGCACATTGGGTGGCTATGCCCGCGCAGCATTTGTTGGTGTGGCACTGACGGTCCATGACGCAGCCCAGGGCGATGAGCAGCGATGTGGAGAATCCATACTCCTCGGCACCGAGCAGGGCGCTCACCACCACATCACGCCCGGTCTTCATCTGGCCGTCGGCCTGCAGACGCACCTTATGGCGCAGATCATTGAGCATCAGTGTCTGCTGCACCTCAGCCAGACCGGTCTCCATGGGCATACCTGCGTGAAACACCGAACTCAGCGGCGAGGCTCCTGTGCCTCCCTCGGCTCCGCTCACCACTATCGTGTCGGCCTTGGCCTTGACCACACCGGCGGCTATGGTGCCGATACCGCTCTCCGACACGAGCTTGACGCTGATGCGGGCGCGCGGATTGACACTGCGCAGGTCGTGGATGAGCTGCGAGAGGTCNTCGATGGAGTATATGTCNTGNTGGGGCGGNGGTGAGATGAGNGTGATGCCNGGTATNGACTTNCGNGTGCGGGCTATCATCTCGTCGACCTTGAATCCGGGCAGCTGACCGCCTTCGCCGGGCTTGGCCCCCTGGGCTACCTTGATCTGTATCTCGCGGGCGTTGACCAGATATTCCGTGGTGACGCCGAATCGGCCTGACGCCACCTGCTTGACCGCACTGCTCAGGCTCACGTCGCCCCGGCGGGCCGTGAAGCGCTCGGCCAGCTCGCCCCCCTCGCCGGTGTTGCTCGTGGCCCCGATACTGTTCATCGCACAGGCTATGTCCTCGTGGGCCTCCTTGCTGATGGCGCCGAACGACATGGCCCCGGCCACAAACCGGCGCATTATCTCCTCCTCGCTCTCTACCTCGTCAACGGTCACGGGCTCACGGTCGCTCTTGATCTCGAGCAGATCGCGCAGCATTATCGTATCGTCTTCGACAAGTGACACAAACCGCTCATACTCGGCATAATCGTCACCGTTGACTGATTTCTGCAGGGTCTTGATCACGGCGGGGGTCCATGCGTGTATCTCGCCATCCTTGCGGTAGGCGTATTTTCCCTGATGCACGAGTGAGGGAGCTTCATCGGGCTCCCACGCCGAGCGGTGGCGTGCTATGGCGTCGGCCGCTATGTCGTCTATGCCCAGGCCCTCGATCGGCGAGATTCCGCCCCCGAAGTAGTCGTCGAGCACGTTTTGCGACAGGCCCAGCGAGTCAAACAACTTAGCGCCTCTGTAGCTGAGGATATCGCTGATGCCCATCTTCGACATTATCTTCAGCAGGCCCTTGTTCACGGCCTCGACATAATATTTCTTGGCGGTGGTGTAGTCGAGCTGTATGCTCTTGTCCCTGACCTTGGTATTGAGTATGGCGAAGGCCATATAGGGATTGACGGCGCTGGCGCCATATCCGATGAGCAGGGCCACATGCATTGTCTCGAGCACCTCGCCGCTCTCGACGATGAGCGCTGTCTGCGAACGCTTTTTCTTGGCTATCAGGTGATGGTGTATGGCCGAGGTGGCGATCAGCGACGGCACGGCTGCATGATCCTTGTCGATATTCTTGTCGCTGAGTATTATGTAATTGCAGCCTTCGTCCACGGCCTGCTCGGCCTGTTCGCACAGGGCTGTGATGGCTTTTCTGAGCCCCTTCTCGCCCTCGTCAACTGCAAAGACAAGGTCAAGGGTAATCGTGCGGAATCCCTTGTATGATAGGTTTTTGAGCAGATCAAGTTCGGTATTGGTGATTACCGGGGTGGAGAGCTCCACCACCTTGCAGAGGTCTTCGGTCTGGGCAAGCACATTGCCCTTTACGGCGCCGATGAAGCTCTTGAGCGACATCACCATGGTCTCGCGCAATGCGTCGATAGGCGGGTTGGTGACCTGGGCGAACTGCTGNCGGAAGTAATCAAACAATCGCTGNGGACGGCTGCTGAGCACNGCCGGAGGGGTGTCGTTGCCCATGGCGTAGCTGGGCTCCGACCGGTTGGTGGCCATCGGAAGCAGCAGACGGTCGATATCGTCACTGGTGTAGCCGAAGGCCTTGAGCCGCCTTTCGTAATTGTCCACGTCGTGGCTCACATGGCGGCCGCTGCGGATATCGGAGAGCAGCACACGGTTGGTCTTGAGCCAGTCTTTGTAGGGATGCTTGTTGGCCAGCGAGAGCTTGAGCTCGTCGTTGCGCATTACCTCGCCCTTGGCCAGATCCACGATAATCATCTCGCCCGGATGCAGGCGTCCTTTCTCCTTTACCTTGGCCGGATCTATGTGCATCACCCCTGTCTCCGATGCCATGATGAGCATGCCGTCGGTGGTGAGGGTGAAGCGGCAGGGACGCAGACCGTTGCGGTCGAGCATTCCGCCCACATACCTGCCGTCGGAGAANAGCACTGTGGCNGGGCCGTCCCANGGCTCCATGAAGATGGAGTGGTATTCGTAGAATCCGTTGAGCCGGCTCGACATGGGGTTGCGNTTGTCGATNCTCTCNGGNATGAGCATNGCCAGCACNTGGGGCAGCGACATGCCGCTGCGCACGAAGAAATCGACCGTGTTGTCGAGCGAAGCGCNGTCGCTCATGTCGGGCTGCAGGATANGTGACAGCNCGGATATGTCGCCGAGCTTATCGGGCNGCANCACGGCCTCACGGGNCTTCATCCACAGGCGGTTGCCCTTGATGGNGTNGATCTCGNCGTTNTGNGCGATGAGCCTGAAGGGCTGCGCGAGCCGCCAGCTCGGGAATGTATTGGTGGAGAATCGGGAGTGTACCAGAGCCATCGCCGATGTGAACCACTGGCTGCGGAGGTCGGGAAAGTACTGACGGAGCTGGCCTGAGGTCAACATGCCTTTGTATATCACCGTACGTGTGGAGAGCGACACGATATAGACGCTCTTTTTGTCGGTGATGGCTGTGTCTGACTCTATGCGCCGCTCTATTTTCTTGCCTATGCGGTAGAGCCGGCTCTCGAGATTCTGCTCGTAGGCGGCGACATCGGCATTGCGGTCGTCGCTGCCGGTGATGAATATCTGCTCGATATAGGGCTCGGCCTCGCGGGCCTCGTCACCNAATACATCGGAGTCGACNGGNACNGNGCGCCGCTGTATCACTCTCAGCCCCTCTTCGGCCACCGCCTGGTCGATTATGGCCGTCATGGCCGCGCGCTGGCTCTCATCTTTAGGCATGAAGAGCATCCCGACTCCGTAGCGGCCCGGCTCGGGCACGGGGATACCGTTGAGAAGGATGAATTCATGCGGGATCTGCACCATGATGCCGGCGCCGTCGCCGGTCTTGCTGTCGGCCCCTTCGGCCCCGCGGTGGGCCATATTCTCGAGCACCAGCAGTGCGTTTTCTACAACATCGCGATATTTCACGCCTTTGACATTCGCTATCAGCCCCACGCCACATGCGTCGTGCTCGTAAGCTGCATTGTATAGCGTTTTGTTCATAATTTGCGCCTATTGAAAACCTAAAAGTAATTAACGGCGCAAAGTTACTAACATTTTTTCAATATCACGCAAGATTCACTGAAAACTTGACACCGTGATGTATCACCTCCCTATCTACAGACGCAGCGCTGACTTATTGCCCGGGGTAGATGATGTCGCGGAGGATGGGGGTGAGCTTTTCGGCGTAGTACTTGAAGCCGAGGTCGGTGAGGTGGATGCCGTCGACCGTGCCGTCGTCCTCCACGCCGTCAAGATTCTCTGAGGTCACATAGTAGAGATTTTCGGGACGGTCGGCTTTCAGACGCTCGTAATTACGGCGGAAGGCGGTGTTTTTCTTCGGCAGGTAATCCCCGAAATACGAGTCGTAGCGCGCGTAGGGATAGATAGGACCCTCGACCATCACTATGGGCACCTCAGGTCGCAGGGTGCGCAGGATATTCACGAAGTCGTAGGTGAGCGTATCGCACATCATCTCGGTGCAGTTGGGCACGGGGTCGAGCACGTAACAATCGACATCGGGGATGGCNGCGANAGCGCGGGCCATCGGGAANTCCATCTTGCCTTCGCCGCTGAATCCNAGGTTNACGACCTCGCAGTTGAGGTCGCGGCTGATGATATTCGTCGCGGCCATGCCTGTGCGAGACGCGCATCCGCCCTGCAGGATGCTTGTGCCGTAGGCCACGATCTTCTTGTTTCGGTCAATGACGGCCGGATTGCCGGGAGTGATGACAGCCCCGCTGTCCACCACGATATCCATGCTGGTCACTCCGTCGTAGAGCGGCAGATATACCATGAACTCCTTCATGCCCGGAGCGAGATTCTCGACGTATGTGGCCTCGCACGTCTTCTCTGTGCCTTTCTTGATGTATGGCCGGTTAGTGTTGACATGGCGCCACACCGAGTCGCCTTCGAGGATATACAGGTCGGTGCCTTTGAGCCCGGTGTCGGCCATGTGTATCATGTGGGTGTTCCACAATAGGTCGTAGCGGACCCCGACGCTCTTTGAATCGGTGGCGAAGCGTATGCCCATGCCCGACGAACATTGCTGCCGGTCCCAGAGCCCCTCGCGCACGGAGTCCTGAAGATGCTTGGGCAGACGCGAGAACACGCGCTCCGAGTCATCGTAGCCTTTGTTGATTATGCGCAGCGACGTGGCGTCGATGTATTTTTTCGGCACAGCGGCCTTATCCTGAGCCTGCATCGCGGGTGCGGCAATTGACATAGCCGCGAGCAAGGTACCTATTATGAATTTTCCTGTCCTGACGGTCATTTTCATGGTGCGGTGAAAGATGGGTTAATGATTTTCTGCAAAGATAAATATTTTTCCTCAGCATTCGGCAGTTGTCTTTTCTCTTATTTTGATATACCTTTGCTGAAAATATCAAGATATGAAAGGAATCAGATATAACGGGATCATATACCGTGTGATGATATTGGCGTGCGCGGCGCTGATGTGTAGATGCTCAGGCGACGAAACCCCCTACGCCCCCCGGCCTGTGGTGCGTCTCGATCAGATGATGCAGTCGCTGGCCTCGGCAGACTCGGCGGTGGTGGCCGACAGCGTGGCCTCGGCATGGCCCGAGGTTGATGCCATGTTTCAGGTGCTGGGTATGCCGCGGCCTTCTGTAGGCGATGTCATGGCGTGGTGTCGCGGAGATGCCGTGAGGGTGTTTCAGCCGGCTGTCGACTCGGTGTATGCGTCCACCCCGGCGATCGAGGCTACGGTAGGCGCTGTGACAGGACGTGCGGCCCGCGAGCTGCCGGAGCTGCCGCGCCTGAGGTATGCCACGGTGACATGGGGCAGCATGAGGCCGATGGTGCGCGTCGACAGCGTCATGCTTATCGCGCTCAACCATTATCTCGGAGCTGATTATCCGGGATATGCCGGATTCGAGGCGTACCGCCGATATGAGAAGACTCCGGCGGCCATGCCTTACGATCTGGCGGCATCTCTCGCCGCCACCACCTATCCGATGACGATGACGGAGCCCCCCACCCTGCTCAACTGGATGCTGTATGAGGGCGCNCTGGTNGAGACNCGNATGCGNCTGGTGCCNGATGCATCGCTCNCGATGGCNNTGGGCATCGATGACAGCAGTCTCAAGTTGCTACAGGACAATACCAANGATATATGGCGGGAGATGGCNGCNATGCGCCTTATNTATGATACNGATCCGCTCACNATCGACCGNTATCTNGGNGCGNCNCCNTCCACNCCNCTGCTGCAGGGNCGGGCTCCNGGNCGCACNGGCCGCTACATAGGCTATTGTATCGTCAAGGCATGGTTGTCACGGCATCCCGACACCCCCCTGTCCCACCTCCTCCAGCCGGTCTTCTACGCAGCCTCCACCACCCTGGCCGAAAGCGGCTTCTCCGGATAAACCGTCCTCAATTGCATATATCGATATTTTTGATTAACTTTACCGAAAACTAACTATCAGACTATGTGTACCGAGAGATATATATACCCATTCACCGACTTTGGTTTCAAGCTGCTGTTCGGTACGGCCGCCAACAAGGAGTTTCTGATCTCCTTTCTTAACTCACTTCTCGACAGAAACGACAGGATTGTAGATATCAATTACAAGAATACTGAAAAACTGGGGCTAACACCCGATGATCGCAAAGCTGTCTACGACCTGTATTGCGAGACCGACGATGGTACACACCTGATTGTGGAGATGCAGAACGCATACCAGAAGTTCTTCGTCGACCGCACGATCTTCTACTCGACATTCCCCATGCAGGAGGCCGCCAAGAAAGGCCGCTGGGACTATGAGCTGCCTCCGGTATACACCGTCTCATTCCTCAACTTCGTGATGCCCGATAATGTGTTCGACACCAACTTCAAGCATGTAATCAGGCTGGCTGATGTGGAGACACACCGCGTGCNNACCGACAAGCTCACATNCATATATCTGGAGATGCCCAANTTCAACAAGGAGATCACCGAGCTCGAAACCCTGTCTGACAACTGGATGTATGTAATTNAGAATCTTGCCCGACTCGATNAGAAACCGCCCCAGCTCCGCGACAAGATATTCAAGCGGTTCTTTGAGGTGGCAGAGATCGCCCGCTTCTCTCCCGAGGAGCGGCTGGCATACGAGACCTCTCTCAAGATTATGCGCGACTACGAGAACACCATAAACTCCGCCGAGGAAAAAGGCTTGAACAAAGGCATAGAGAAAGGCAGGGCCGAAGGCATAGAGAAAGGCAGGGCCGAAGGCATAGCCCAAGAGCGTGCTGCGAGCATCCGCATGATGTATGACCTTGATATTCCCGTGGAAACGATAGCCGCAAAATATGGTCTCTCAATCGCTGAGATAGAAGCTATCGTGGCACAAAAATAAGACATCCATACTTTTTTGGATGCCATATATAATAGCAATATATAATACGATATGACAAGATGGATATTCACCATAGCGTGCGCGCTATGCGCAATGATGGCCCGGGGTGAAGTCACCGAGCGTCTCGACTCACTGTTTGAGACGCGATACCCCGATGCTGACTCAGCTCCCGGCGGTGCCGTCATTATCGCCCAAGGTGATTCGATAGTGTACGAGCGTTATTTCGGGCTTGCCGACATGATTACCGGCTCACCTATAGATCCCGACACACGATTCTGCATCGCATCGGTGTCAAAGCAGATGACGGTGGTAGGATTACTACAGCAAGGCGTTGACATGCAGTCGCCCGTAAGCCAATGGTTTGACTTCGCCGACCCGCTGTGGCAAAAGGTCACCCTGCAGCACCTGGCCTCGCACACCTCGGGCGTGCCCGACAGCCGTGACCGCAGCGACCGCGANAAGTGTATCTATGCCGATGATGCCTCGTCAGCCGCCTACTTCCCCTCGGTCACCTCCACCAAGTTTGAGCCCGGCACCGACTACGATTACCTCAATCCGTCGTTTCTGCTGCTGGCCCGGGTAATAGAGAAATGCAGCGGCATGCCGTTTGTAGAATGGCAGCAGAAACACATATTTGATGCCGCCGGCATGAATCACACATATTACTTCGATCCGGCCGAGCATCCTGCCGATACCGCCCACGGTTACCAACCCGTCAACGATAAATGGGAGGAATACGACTATGGCGAGGAGACTTTTTTCGCTACCCGCCCCGACGGAGGAGTTTATTCCACGGCACGCGACATGCTAAGCTGGGAAAAGGCCCTGAGCCACGGCACACTGCTTGAGCCCTGGCTGCTGGCCAAAGCCTACAGCCCCGTGGTCAAAGTGAGCGGCAGCCCATGGTGTGACTACCAGAACCGCCCTGATACCCACNATGCCCTGNGATGNTTTGTAGACANNACCCCGGGGNGCNCGGNGAAGGTGTATCACACGGGCNANAACGGCGNATTCCAGGCCNACGTGGCCAAATATCCCGAGACAGGCCTCAAGATCATAGTGCTGGAGAATCGCCATGATAAAGACCGGTGGCAGATGGCCCTTGACATTGACTCGATAATGCTGCAAAGATGATGATAGAAGTCACGGATATCAAGATGCCGGGGCTGGAGGTCTACTCCGGTCTCACCGAGGCACAGCTGCGCAACCGGCTGTCGCCCTCCGACGCGCTGTTTATCGNAGAGNGCCNCAAGGTGATNAGGGTGGCACTCGNTGCCGGCTATGAGCCCGTNTCGCTNCTCGCCGAGCGGCGGCATATNACAGGCGACNCCGCCGATANAGNGGNNCGTNGTGCNGGAATCCCTGTCNATTCAGGTGNGCGCGNAGTGCTTGCCAGTCTCACANGCTATACCCTCACGCGCGGTGTGCTATGCGCGATGCGCCGGCCCGCAGCCCCGCCCCTCGACAAGATATGCCAGGGAGCGCGCCGGGTGGCGGTGATACACGGAGTGGTCGATTCTACAAATATAGGGGCGATATTCCGCTCGGCGGCGGCCCTCGGCATAGACGCCGTGGTGGTCACGCCCGACTCTTGCGATCCGCTCAACCGCAGGGCCGTGAGGGTATCGATGGGGAGTGTGTTTCTCGTGCCCTGGACATGGAGCGACGCTCCGCTCTCCGAGCTGTCAGCGTTAGGATTCACTACAGTGGCCCTGGCCCTTACAGACAAATCCGTGAGCATCGACTCACCCCAGTTCACCGGGATACCCCGCATGGCCATAATCCTGGGCACGGAGGGCGACGGGCTGCCTGCGGCGGCTATCGGGGGTGCCGACTACGTGGCGCGCATACCTATGGCCCACGGTGTTGACTCGCTGAATGTCGCCGCAGCCTCGGCCGTGGCCTTCTACGCTCTTACGAAATGATATGGCACGCTTCAGATTCAGGCAGTTTGAGGTAGATGACGGCGGATGCGCCATGAAAGTTGGCACCGACAGCGTGCTGCTCGGCTCATGGTGTGAATGCGACAACATGCACCGTGTGCTCGACCTGGGAGCCGGCAGCGGACTGCTCGCTCTGATGATAGCCCAGCGCGCACCCCGAGCAATCATCAGAGCCATAGAGATCGACCCCGAGGCGTGTGCAGCGGCAGCGGCCAATTTCGCCGCATCGCCGTGGAGCGACAGACTCACCGCAATCTGCGGCGACGCACTCACCGGCCCGGCCGAGGTTAACCCCGACCTGATAATATGCAATCCGCCGTTTTTTACCGGCGGTATGCAGTCGCCGGACTCCCGGAGGGCCCTGGCCCGACATTCAGGCGGACTGAGCCCGGAGTCGGCAATCGACCTGGCTGCACGTATCCTGTCACCCACCGGCAGCCTGGCTATGGTGACGCCGGCTGATTACGCCGACAGCCTGCTGTTCCATGCCGAAATGCAGCGGCTCAACCTATGGCGACGCTGCGAGGTCACCACCTCAGGCAGCAAGCCTTCACGACTGCTCTGGCAATGGGGCAGAGAGGCGCGACCGGTAGAGATTACCTCACTCAGCGTGCGCCATGCCGGAGCCCTCACTCCCGACTATACCGCCCTCACTTCGGCTTTCTATCTCTGAACTGCGCTGTTGCGGGTATGAGCCGGAATCACTACCTTTGCACACGACAGGCATATTCACACTAAAAAAACAACTGATGTATTTCCAGGGTATAATAATAGCCATCTCCACCTTTTTGATCATAGGTGTGTTTCATCCGGTAGTAATTAAGACCGAGTATCACTTCGGCACACGTCCGTGGCCGGTGTTCCTGATCATCGGGCTGGCAAGCATCGCGGCAGCTCTNTTNANAGAGAATGTGCTNGTATCANCGCTGCTCGGAGTATTCGGCGCGTCATCTCTGTGGACGATCGGCGAACTGTTCGAACAGAAAAAACGCGTAGAGCGCGGATGGTTTCCTAAAAAGCCGAAATAATTACCGGCCAGCCGACCAATCACTTATAACGATACAGCCCCACACGTTGCATACCCCACTGCCCGTGCGGGATACGCACATGCCGACCCTGATGAGTCTGATCACCGCCCAGATGCCGTAAGGTCACCGGCTCTCCGTCAATTATCTCCACCTCATCGCAGCTGAGTATCCCGATACGCTCATCGCCGGGGTGCCACTCACTGCCAGACCGTGCCGGAGTGAATGTCAGCACCACATCCGACCCTATCACCAGATAATCCTCGACACCCAGACGGATGAGCATACAGGCGGCCTCGGGCCATACACTGTCGCGTGACTGAGGCTCCCATCCCAGCGAAAGGCTGTGTCGCACTGTGACACGCACACCGTCAGGGGTAATGATTTCGGCCTCACGGTTTTCATTGTCGAGCAGCACGGCATCGAGCGAACCTGTGCCCTGGTTACTGAGTATCAACGGCTGGGCCTGACGCAGCAGTCGGTAGGCCGAAGCGAGAGGCGACAGCGATGACGGGCCTCCGCCAAAAGTATTCAGCTGATCGTCGCTGCTGNGGTCGACATTACGCCAGTCANTCGCCTTCTCCCGGGCCTNCAGAGGATAATCCTCGATGCTGAACGGACANAACCCCATAGCATGATNGTGNCCGAAGGCATACAGCGCATACATGGCATCGNGGTCTTCGAGGCGTATCTCCGGAATGAANAAGGGATTATCATCACGGTGATATCTGTCGCACCATCCGGCCAACCCTTTGTCATACAGATCAAGACCGAGTACATCTATGTCGGGCGCACCGCAATGCCATATATCAATCAACTGTATAAGCGGACCACCCGAAGGATACTGACCGGGAGTGCGGCCGCGGCTGTCAAGAGCCACGTTGACAAACATAGGCAGGTCGTAGACAGCGCGCGCTCTCGATGCCATCTCTCCGGCGTAGTTGGCGTAAGTCCACGTCTGGAAGATCTCCTCACCATACATGTCGTCACCAAACATACCGGCCCATGAGTCGGTGCCGTCGCCTTTGTCGAGCTGTTGCTGCAGATGCGGATGCAGACGGCTACGGTTGGCCGCTATATATTCCTTAAGCCGGTCGGGCACCTTGTCTCGGTAGGCCTTGTCCGCAATGGCGGAATGGTCGCGGGGCGACTCTATCATTCCCATCTCGTTCTCCACCTGCACCATTATCACCGTGTGGTCAATATCATTGTCCCTCAGATACTCCATTACCTTACATAGAGCTCGCGAATCGGCATCGAGGGCAGCTGTGCTGAGGGCTGTCACCTCCTCGACGGGCTTGCCATCTGAGGTGACAGCGCGCGGAAAACGCCGCGTATCGGTCTTCACCCAATCGGGCGCGTAGCAGCTCATGCTGTTTTTCCACAGCCCGAACCATAGGAGCGCCACCTTGAGGTCGGCGTTACGTGCCTCATCGAGGATACTCCCCACTATCGACATATCGAATTCGCCCTCAAGGGGCTCGACCATACGCCATGACACCGGCACAAGCACCGTGTTGAGACCAAGATCGCGCAGGTGTGGAAAGATGCGCCGCAGGTCGGCCGCCGTCGATGCCGACGAGTTGCCGAGCTCGCCGCCTATCATCAGCATAGGCGTAGCATCGACACAGATACGGGCATGATCACCATAATTGTCAAGGATTACCCGGGGCATGGCCACAAGGGCCGATGCGAGCGCAAGTGCGGCCGCCATCAATTTTTTTGGTGGGAATATTTTCACGGTCAGGAGATATGATGGGATAGGAATCAGCGGAAGGTGTAGGTGATGTAGGCNGTNGCNGGCNCGGCATCNTCGTANCTGGCNCNCGTGAACTTATGNGCGCGGATCTCACGCTCGATACTGCTCNTNACNCCNGCATCCGTNGCCGCCGGNGGNGTGCCGCCGGTCACTGTNACNGACACCACACGCCCGGTCTTGTCGATNTTCACGGTGAGGTTGACACTGCCGGTGACNGTGCTNCGCACCGAGCCGTAGGCGGGGATTATCCATCCGCCTCCCACCTTGCCGCGGCCTGTGCCTGTGGTGGTGGATGACTGGTTGCTGTTGCTGCCCGAATTACCCTTGTCGGATGTATTCGATGTGTTGGAGTTGTGTTTGCCGAAAGCGCGGGCCACCTCGTCGTTGGCCAGATTGTTCTCCTTGCGCTTGGGCGGCTGCGGCTTCTCCTCCTTGGGTTTGTTGGGCTGTCCCTTGGGCTTCTCGGGCTTAGGTTCCTCCTTCACCTTTACAGGCGACGGCTCCGGCGATTTGGCCACCGGATGCTTCTCTCCCTGCGGCCCTGAGTTATCGAGGTCGGTGCCGGCCGCGGGGGCGGCCTGCGACTCATTCTTTACCGGCTCGTCAAGATGAGCTTCGGCCCGACTCTCGTCAGGAGCCACCGGATCGGCCAGAGGCTCAAGCACATCCACAAACTCCTCCTCGGGCTCCACGAGCACTATCTCCCCCTTCTCTTTCTCCTTAAGCTCCGCCATATCGATGCGCAGCTTGAAGAGATACAGAAAGAGAAACAGACCCGTGGCGATAAGCACGGTTGCGACGGCGGCTATGAGTCTGGCGTTATTATCTTTCATCATTGATAGTACTGTATGGCCCGGTGGTCAGTATTATTGTTGTGATTTTGCTGGAGCATCCTCACCGGACTTGACGGATGGCGTGGTGGCGAGCACCATCTTTATGCCGTTGGCAGAGCCGGCCGAGAGCACATTCACGATATTGGCATACCGGGTGTTTTCGTCGGCGTATACAGCTACGGCAGCCTGTGTGGTGTCCTGGGCGAGCGACACCTTGAGGTATTCGGCCAGGGCGTCGGTATCGTCAAACGGCACGGCGTCGCCCTCGGCGTATGCCGCCGATATATTGCCGATTGAATCGACATAGACACGGGTCGACGGCTTTATGGTCGACTGCTCTGAGCTCTGTGGCAAGGTGATGTCGAGACCTGTGGGAAACACAAACGTCGAAGTCACCATAAAGAATATCAGCAGCAGGAAGATCACGTCGGTCATCGACGACATCGAGAACGTGGCTTCCACGCGGTTTTGTTGCTTGAGTGACACTGTAGTGATGTTTTTCCGGGTTTATACTGGTCAGCGAGCCGGCTCGTTGAGCAGGTCCATAAATTCCATTGTCTTGGCCTCCATCAGGTTCATCACCTTGTTGACCCTCACCACAAGATAATTGTAGGCGAATAGGGCGATGATGCCGACGATAAGTCCGGCTACCGTGGTGACAAGGGCCGTGTAGATACCGGCTGAGAAATCACCGATGGTGGCCGAGTTGCCGGTGCGGGCGATGGTCATGAAGGCCTGTACCATACCTATCACGGTGCCGAGAAATCCGATCATCGGTGCTCCGGCGGCTGTCGTGGCAAGCCACGGCAATCCTTTCGAGAGGGAGGCCACCTCGAGGTTGCCGGTGTTTTCGATGGCCACGAGCACATCATTCATCGGGCGTCCGATACGCTTGATACCTTTCTGGATAAGACGTGAGTAAGGCGAATCCGTGCCTTCGCACAGGCGCATGGCGCTGTCGAGCTCGCCACGGTGTATGTATTCGCTGATGCGGTTCATAAACGATTTGTCTACGTGAGCGGCCTTGCCTATCACGATCGAGCGCTCGATAAAGATGAAAATGCTGATGAGCGCGAGCAGCGCCAGAGGCACCATGATCCAGCCTCCGGCCAGACACAGCTGCCATATAGATACGTATTCGGGATTGTTCAT
>WFLX010368731.1_pt1 | contig 16517 bp, 10 predicted proteins | sample 4967041 | NCBI WGS metagenome assembly WFLX01 (sample SAMN12857096, study PRJNA449069) | gut metagenome | isolation source: stool from male and female vole | host: Microtus ochrogaster | place: USA:Florida | collected 2017 | reverse complement strand
AGTCGAGAGCCTGGTATACGATCTCGTAGGTGTAGCCCTTACCGCCCTCGTATGAGAAGGGGATAGTACGACGCTCGCCTGATACAACCTCGTTCATGTACGGCTGAGCATTGGCTGCCTCNGCAAGTGCNTTACACTTGGCGTCGCCGGCCTGTGCGTTNACGCTGTAATCGCTGCTCTTGTATACGTTGGTAACGGCAACGAATTTCTTGAAGGCAGGTGTCACGATCTCACCGGTGTAGGTGGTCGGTGTCAGCATCACTGCGTTACCGTTGCCTGTAAACTGTGAGGGAAGACCCTTGGCCTGTGAGAACATACCGTATGACTGACCCTGGATGCTGTAGAGCAGNACGGGCTGCAGATAGTGGTTGGGATCAGCAAGTACACCGTTGAACTTGTTGATGATAGCCTGAAGTCTGCTGTAGAGAGCGTTGTTCATGATCTTGTTGCCGATCATGTCGATCTTACCGTTAACCTGGTTCTGGAGGTTCTCAAGGATGTCACCAAGAGAAGTGTTAACCTGGTTCTGGAGTGAGCTCATCATGTCGTTAACCTGACCCTGGATCTGACCGATAAGGCTGTCGATAACGCCCTGAAGCTGGCTGTTGATCTCACCGTCAAGACCNGAGAGAGCGTTCTGAAGAGCNTTTTCAATTGCAGAGCTGAGGTTAGCTGAGAGGTCTGACTGGTTGAGGTCGATATTTACGTCAACAGGAATAACTTTACTCTCAGTAATGAGGTTACCGTCATCGTCAACACCAATGGGGAAATCATCGATGACAACATTTGTTGTAGTTGAAACTGTACCAAGGTTCAGGTCACCGATCGAAGGATTGATGTTGAGTGAGAAGTTAACATTTACACCCTGGATGGTGATGGGCTGGAACTCGATGTTGAGACCATTGTCGGTGAAGTTGAACTTGTACTCGTCGAGAAGAGCTGAGATATCGGGGAGGTGGAAGTTGTGACGGAATGATTTGCCATAGAGGAACTTGTATGACAGCGGGTTGAAGGTAGCAGCGCCGAGGCCATACTTTGAGTATACGCTCTGCTCGATGGTCTTGGGNGTCTCTGCNCCGTCGCTCTCCTGCCATGCNGCACGGATNCCGAGAGCGGGAAGGAAGCCGTTGAACTGGTTGTAAACAGCGTTNCCGAGNGCGAGGAGGCTTGANGCGCTNCGCTCTTTGAGCACTTTCTTAGCGGCAGCCTTGAGCTCTTTGTCTACTACCACGCGGAGTGCGGGAACATCACCGGGTGCTACAGTAACGTCAGCCTCGTAGAAACCGTTGGGGCTGGTCTCGATAGCCTTTGAACGGCTGTAACCGAATGTAAGCTCCTCTTTTGAAGGACGGAGGTTCTTAAGCTCGATAGGCATAACCTTGTTCTGGCTGTTGACTACAGTGAAGTCTTTGCCTTCGAGGTCGATGTTGGCGGGGTTGAGTGTGAGGTATACAGTACCGAGGTTACCGTCGTTGTCAGCGAAGAGAGTCTCACCGGCAGCGTATGATACAGCACCTGTGATGCCGCAGCTCTGGAGGAGGGCGATATCAGCGTCGGTAAGGATAAGCTCACCGTCGTATTCCACACCGTCATAGTAGAAGTTGGGGAAGTTTACATTGTTCTCTGACTCACCCATATAGTTCATGAGGAAGTTAGACTGGATGCCGAACGGAGAGTTGAGGTAACCGAGCACGGGGTTGGCAGTAGCCTGGATGATGATGTTGCTGATACGATTCTCAAGGTTGAATACACGTACCAGTACAGAGTCGAGAGATTTCTGGAGAGTTTCGATAGCTGTGGTGTTCTTAGCGATGTCAGCCTTGATGTCTGTGAGCTCGCTCTGGAGAGCAGCGATTTCGCTTTCGATAGCAGCTACCTTTGTATCCAGACCGTTGAGACGCATGATACATGTGTTGATCTGAGCCTGCAGACGGGCCTCGAGAGCCTCAAGGTTCTCCTTAGCTTCCTGACGGAGAGCATCGGCGAGAGCCTCTACAGCCTCCTGAGTAGCGAGACCAGAGATAGCGTTGGCGATAGCTGTGTCAACGGCATCGCTTGTCATATAGTCGTCGAGGATTGTCTGGAGCTTGCCCTCGATCTCACCCATCTTAGTATTGATGGCAGCGATAGCGGCATCGTTGGCAGTCTGGTTGTCGAGTACCAGCTGCTGGAGCTGCTGATATGTGAGTGTGAGAGCGTCGATGTCGGCCTTGTTCTGGTTGGCAAGAGCAAGAGCGTTAGCTGCATTCTGCTCGATCAGACCGAGTTTCGGGCTCCAGTTGTTCATGAATGTATTGAGGGCGGTAACATCTGTCTTCAGACCATCAACATCTGTCATGAGGCCATTTACATTATTCACCAGAGTTGAATAGTTCTTGAGGGTCTCCTGAAGATTTGAGAGCTGTGACTCGATAGCGACGAAGCGAGCGCCGATATTGTCATAATCACCGTGAGCGTTTGTCACCTCATCCTGTGTGGCCTTGAGAGCGTCGAGTACCTCTTTGAGGTTCTTGTAAGCAGAAACGGTGGCGATGTAGGTGTCAAGAGTCGAGTTGAACTCTGATTTCTTCAGATATTCATCAAGGTCGCTCTTCTTGGCGTACTCACCGAGTTTAGCCTCAAGATCATTGATCTTGGTGCTGAGTGTACCGGTCAAAGTCTCGAGAGCAGTGATCTGGCCTTTGAGCACGTCAAGCTGAGCCTCGAGATTTTTCTGAAGGGTGAGGTTGTCGTCCCGGAGTTGTGCGTAGAGATCCTCGTCGGTATCCTTACACGAAGTCAGGGCTTGCGCTGACCCGATGAGCAGGAAAGCCGCAAGGAGGAGGTTAATAAACTTTAGTTTCATCTCAATTAATTTATTAATTAGTAATTAAGTTAATTATTCTTGATTGGGATTATTCTTGATTTATCAGGATTAACCATGAATAACCATGATTTCGGGATTTATCGGGATTAAACGTGATTTATCGATATTTATCGGGATTATTATGATTATTATTGACTATCAAAATAGCTTGAGGGCGATCCTTAGATTAACAACGGGATAGACACGCATCGTCTTGGCGATATCCACGTATGTGCCTGCCTTGCCGGAGATGCCGTCGACATCTTGTGCGAGGTCGATCTTGTCGCCGATCTCATAATCGGGCACTCCGTCGCCGTCAGGGTCGGTATTGGTGATATAGCCGTACGTCCACTTGTCTTCTTTCACATTATAATAATAGCGCTCGTGGGTGTAGATTCGGGGGCGTCCCCAGAACAGGGCTCCGGCATCGACGCTGAATGTCCAGCGGCCGTCTTTGCTGAGCGATGTGGTGTAGCCCACTCCGAGATACGGCTTGAAATGGTTGACATACATATCGGCGCGCACCATGCCGTTTTCATCAGGCTCCATCATATAGGGCTGGCCATCCTTGAAGTCGCCCACATGGGCACCTACCCTACCGTAACGCTCGAATTTGTTGCGCAGTTCATGACCCAGATTCTCCGGAAACCACACCTCTTTATATAATGGTTTGTCGAGGAAGGTATAGTTCATGAAATAGTCGTAGTAGCGGTTGTACATCATGCAACCGATTAGCGAGGGGGCATCCACCACGTTGTTCTCAATATGGCCCACCTTTGAAGAGCCCCAGTAGAAACCGGCGGTAGCGTAGAAATGACGGTTGTCCTTTATAGGGAATACATCGACCAGAAACTTGAAGTCGAGCATCGTACCTTTAGCATTCATTTTTACCTTACGGTCAACCTCTATACCCGTGAAATCTTTCATCAGCTCTGCCAGACGGTCAAATTTCGTCTCAGGATCAGTATCATCATCACCGACACCGGCGTATGACATAAGATTGAAAGTCATAGGTACATTAGTGTGAGGGAAATAATCGACACCCATGCGCAGACGCACCGCATCGCTCACGGGCATAGCAAGATTAAGACCGATACCCGTGGTGCCGACATTGGCGCCGACCTCCAGACCGTGCAGCAATCCATTGCCGGCCTTGTGGAACAAATTCTGGCTCACCTTACAGGTATCAACCTCCTGAGCCGGCGCGGCAAGCGTCAGCAGACAGAAGCATAAAGGTAAGATAATGTGGCTTTTAATTCTCGCCATAGATTGATTCAAATAGGTTAAGATTATGATCTTACTCCGGAATATTGATAAAATTATGAGTTTTTAACTAAAAAATATGCATAACTCCAATATTCGGCAAAGTTACTAATGATTTTTTTACCAGCAAAGAATTTTTACATTTTTTTTATTCCCTTTTAACACACCCACCTCCCCACATCGTCGATACACCATTGTGTGGTAAACCCGTAGGGTCGCGGCCTCATCCTCGTCGGGTGATATACCTGCGATAGGAGGCCGCGGCATGATGCGGATACATAAATTTTTGTGGTTTGCGACAAAAACACTAACTTTGCAGAAAATAAGCCAATAATCCCTCCACTANAGTGAAAAAGACTAAAAATATNGCNGTGNTNGGNTGCACGGGNTCNATCGGNCAACAGACACTCGACATNATATCNCGCTCGGAAGGCAGNTACAAGGCNACNGTGCTGAGCGCNGGCTCACGCGCCGATGCCCTNATCGAGGCCGCCCNGGCAATGCGNCCNGCNCTNGCCGTNATAGCCGACACCGACAAATACACCNNGGTAAAGGATGCNCTCTCNCCCTTAGGCATAGAGGTGGCAGCGGGCGACAACGCTCTCGCCGAGGCTGCTGCCCGCCCGGATGTAGACATGGTGGTGACCGCCACCGTAGGATACAGCGGCCTCACCCCCACCCTCGCCGCCATCGATGCAGGCAAGGACATCGCCCTGGCCAACAAGGAGACCATGGTGGTGGCCGGCGAGCTGGTGACAAGCCGCCTCAAGCACTCGTCAACACGCATATATCCCGTCGACTCCGAGCACTCGGCCATCTACCAGTGTCTGGTAGGCGAGAAACCCGAATCGGTGCGACGCCTGATCATCACCGCCTCCGGCGGCCCCTTCCGCACATGGGCCGCCGACAAGATAGCCAAGGCCACCGTGGCCGACGCGCTCAACCACCCCAACTGGCACATGGGCGCCAAGATCACTATCGACTCGGCCTCAATGCTCAACAAGGCATTCGAGATCATCGAGGCCCGCTGGCTCTTCGATATCGAGCCCGAAAGAATCACCGCCGTGGTGCATCCGCAGTCGATCGTACACTCGATGGTGGAATTCGTCGACGGCGCCGTAAAGGCACAGCTCGGCACACCCGACATGCGTCTGCCCATCGCCTACGCCTTAGGCGAAGCGAGGCGCACCGACTACTCGCTGCCCGCTCTCGACATCTGCGCCGCCGACCTCACATTCTCCAAGCCCGACACAGACAAATTCCCCTGTCTGCTGCTGGCCCACGAGGCCCTCTCACGCGGTGGCAACACCGCATGTATCATCAACGCGGCCAACGAGATAGCCGTCGCAGCCTTCCTCGCAGGCAAAGCGGCATTCTCCGACATCTACGACACCATCACGGCCACACTCGCGCGTGTGTCATTTGTGGCACAGCCCGATTATGACGACTACGTGGCCACNAACGCNGAGGCCCGNGCNGTCGCCGCCGAGATAATCAACNNCAAATAGANTACACATTATTATATTAATANNNATNNNGANTNNNACGTCACNCANANCGCCACNCNATCCNTNAACCCAAAATTCCTGAATGGAAACAGNACTGATNAAAGCCGCCCAGCTCGTGACCGCCCTTGTGCTTCTGGTCNCCGTGCATGAATTCGGACACTATATATTCGCCCGCATCTTCGGCATCAGGGTCAACCGCNTCTANCTCTTCNTCANNCNNTGNTTCTCCNTNNTNAAATATTANCCTGACAAAGGCAAACTACAGNTAATAGCCTGGNCCAAAAAGANAGAAAAAGGTACCGAAGACAAAGCCCTGCTGACACTCAATGCAGGCCGCCCGCGCCCCGACACCAACAAGAAAGGACGCCCAAGCTGGGCCGCCACACTCTACGGTCTGGGCTGGCTGCCATTAGGCGGCTACTGCGAGATAGCCGGCATGGTAGACGAGACCACATCGGCCAAAGACTTAGGCGATGAGGTGAAGCCCTGGGAATTCCGCTCACGTCCGGCATGGCAACGCTTTATGGTCATGGTGGCCGGAGTGGTATTCAACTTCCTCACAGCCATCATAATATATGCCGGCATAGCCCTGCACTGGGGCGACCGCATGGTGCCATTCCACAACGCCTACGAGGGCATGGACTTCGCCAAGCCCATGCTCGACGCCGGATTCCGCAACGGGGATATACTCCTCACCATCAACGGTAATGAATTCAATACCAGCAACACCTCGTCGGTATGGCAGATGATGCAGCCCGGCGCACACGTCAAGGTGCTGCGCAATCACACAGATACGCTCGACATCACAGTGCCGTCGGCCATGCTCGACAGCGTGGCCAAGCTACAGGCCTCGCCCGTGGAATACAGGGTGCCGGTATTCGCCGAGCAGGTGCAGAGCGGCGGCGGAGCAGCCAAGGCCGGTATGAAGGACGGTGACCGCATAGTCGCCGTGGCCGGCGACACCACCCCGTCGCTCACCGAGTTCTACCCCGCCCTTACCAAAGCCAAAGGCACCACGGCGGACATCAAGGTGCTCCGCGACGGCAAGCTGCTGACACTGCCCGTAGAGATCAGCGACGGCGGCAAGATAGGTATCATGCTCCGCCCCATCGACCGCATATATGAGGTGGAGGAAGTGAAATACAGCCTGCTGGAGGCCGTGCCCCGGGGCATAGCCAAGGGCACCGACCAGCTCGTGACCTACGTGCAGTCGCTCAAGCTCGTGTTCTCAAAAGAGGGCGTGCAGCAGGTAGGCGGCTTCGGCACACTCGGCTCGCTCTTCCCCGACACCTGGAACTGGTATATGTTCTGGGAGCTCACCGCATTCCTCTCGGTAATCCTCGCCTTCATGAACATCATACCTATCCCCGGCCTTGACGGCGGATACGTGCTGTTTCTGCTGTGGGAGATGGTATCGGGCCGCAAGCCCAGCGACAAATTCCTTGAGGTGGCCAACACCGTGGGATTCGCTTTCCTCTTCCTGCTGCTGATATATGCCAACGGCAACGACATCATACGCATGCTATTCTGACACCTAACAAGCACAACGATGACATACCAGGAGATAAGTCTCAAACGAGGCAAAGAAGAATCACTCGACCGCTTTCACCCATGGGTGTTCTCCGGCGCGATCGCCTCTGACACAGCCAAGATCGAAGAAGGCGATATCGTGAAAGTGCGCGCCCACGACGGACGACTCATCGGAGTGGGCCAGTATCAGATAGGCAGCATCGCCGTGAGGATGCTCGACTTCGGTGACACCATAATCGACGATGCCTTCTACAGACGCCGTCTCGCCGAGGCATGGAAGCTGCGCCGCGCCCTGGGTCTGCGCACAGCCGACAACCACGCATTCCGTCTGGTACATGGCGAGGGCGACTTCCTGCCCGGCCTGGTGATCGATGTCTACGGCGACACAGCCGTGCTGCAGGCCCACAGCCCCGGCATGCACTACGCACGCCTCTCAATAGCACGCCAGCTCACGGCGCTCGATGGCCTGGGGGTGGCCAACGTATATTACAAGAGCGAGACCACACTGCCCTACAAAGCCCATCTCGACCCCGTCAACGACTATATCATAGGCGGATACACGACAGACGTGACCGTGGAGAACGGCATGAAATTCCACGTCGACTGGCTGCGTGGCCAGAAGACCGGATTCTTTGTGGACCAGCGCGACAACCGCAGCCTGCTTGAGCATTACAGCCGGGGGCGAAACGTGCTGAATATGTTCTGCTACACAGGCGGATTCTCTGTNTACGCCATGCGNGGAGGNGCCNCATCNGTCACCTCGGTNGACTCNTCGGCCAANGCCATNTCGCTCACCGANGCCAACATNGCCCTCAACTATCCNGGCGANCCNCGCCACNAATCNTANGCCGAAGACGCNTTCAAGTTTCTCGACCGNATGCCCAAAGGCGAATACGACCTGGTGATACTCGACCCGCCCGCCTTCGCCAAACACCGCTCGGCCCTGCGCAATGCCCTGCGCGGATACCAGAGGCTCAACGCGCGCGCCTTCGAGAACATCGCTCCCGGCGGCATACTATTCACCTTCTCGTGCTCACAGGCCGTGAGCCGCGAGCAATTCCGTCTGGCCGTATTCTCGGCAGCCGCTCAGAGCCGCCGCAAGGTCAGGATCCTGCACCAGCTCACCCAGCCCGCCGACCATCCGGTCAACATCTATCACCCCGAGGGCGAATACCTCAAGGGACTCGTCCTGTATGTAGAATAATGTAAGTAATGGGTAATAGGTAATAAGTAATAGTGTATAAGTAATAACATATAAGGTATAAGGTATACGATATAAGTTGTAAGTTATAAATTATACGTTATAAACTATTAGTTAGTAATTAGTTATCAACCAATAATATGAAAAAAGCAGCCATCATCGCCATGACACTCTCATTAGCAGCCTGCTCCGGCAACTCTCCCCGCCAGGCCGAAGATAGTGATTTCGACTTCACAGTAGACCGTTTTGCTGATATCGAGGTGCTGAGGTATCCTGTCACCGACTTTGAGAACCTTACCCCCGACCAGAAAAAATACATATATTACCTGACCGAGGCCGCTCTCTGGGGACGCGATATCCTCACCGACCAGAACTGCGCCGTGAATCTCGACGTGCGCGATGCCCTCGAAGCCATCTACACCACCTACGACGGTGACAAAGAGAGCGCCGACTACAAGGCNTTCGAGACATACNTCAAGCAGGTATGGTTTGGCAACGGCATACACCACCACTACTCCACCGACAAATTCCAGCCCGGATTCTCACAGGAATTCTTCGCCACACAGCTCTCACGCATCGGCGCCGACTCCGTGGCCACCGCCACCCTCACCGACATAGTATTCAACCCCGCCACTCTCGCCAAACGTGTCAACCAGGCCGACGGCGTGGACCTCATCACCACTTCGGCATGCAACTTCTACACCGATGGCGTGACACAGAAAGAAGTGGAGGACTACTACAACTCCCGTAAAGATACCACCGACACACGGCCCATCTCATGGGGTCTGAACTCGCGCATCGCCCGCGGCGCCGACGGCAAGCTCACCGAGCAGACCTACAAGATAGGCGGCATGTACGGTCCCACGATCGAGAAGATAGTGGAGAATCTCAATATGGCGCGCAAATACGCCGACAACGACAAGCAACGGGCCACCATCGACAAACTCGTGGAATACTACACCGGCGGCGATCTGGCCACATTCGACGAATACTCGATCACCTGGGCCGAAGACACCGTGTCAAAGGTAGACTTCATCAACGGATTTATCGAGAGCTACGGCGACCCACTCGGCATGAAAGGCTCATGGGAATCGATCGTAAACTTCAAGAACGAAGAGGCAAGCCACCGCACCGAGGTGCTCAGCAGCAACGCACAGTGGTTTGAAGACCACTCCCCCATCAATCCCAAATTCCGCAAGCCCCATGTCAAGGGCGTGAGCGCCAAGGTGATCACCGCCGCCATCCTCGCCGGTGACTCATACCCCTCAACACCCATCGGCATCAACCTGCCCAACTCCAACTGGATACGTGCCGAACACGGCTCTAAATCAGTGACAATCGAGAATATCACCTACGCCTACGACATGGCCGGCCAAGGCAACGGATTCAACGAAGAATTCGTAATCGACGACGAGACACGCCAGCTGCTCAACGACTGGCTATACATCACCGACAACCTCCACACAGACCTGCACGAGTGTCTCGGTCACGGCTCGGGCCGACTGATGGAAGGCATAGACCCTGACGCACTCAAAGCCCACGGCTCCACTCTCGAAGAGACCCGCGCCGACCTATTCGCCCTCTACTATCTGGCCGATCCCAAGCTGCAGGAGCTTGGTCTGCTCGAAAATCCCGACGCCTATAAAGCCGAATACTACAAATACATCCTCAACGGCATGATGACACAGCTCATGCGCATCGAGCCGGGCAAGGATGTGGAGGAGGCCCACATGCGCAACCGCAAGCTCATCGCCGAATGGGCATACGAGCACGGCAAGGCAGACAACGTGATCGAGATGGTGAAGAAAGACGGCAAGACATACATCAAGATCAACGACTATACCAAGCTACGCGACCTATTCGGCCAGCTCCTGAGCGAGATACAGCGCATCAAGAGCGAAGGCGACTATGAGGCAGGCCGACAGCTCGTGGAGAAATACGCCGTGAAGGTAGACCCGACGCTCCACAAAGAGGTGCTCGACAGATACGCAAAGCTTAATATCGCACCCTATAAAGGATTCGTCAACCCCGTATACACACCGGTATTCGACAANAANGGCCNGNTCGTGGATGTNACCNTCAGCTATGACGAAGACTATCCCACACAGATGCTCCGCTACTCCAGACAGTACAGCCTGCATCCGTCAAAATATGCCAAGAAATAATCAACCCACCAAGCAAACACAGATACCCTAATGGACCAGCGATACAACCTGCGCGGCGTGTCAGCCTCGAAAGAAGACGTACACAACGCCATTAAGAATGTTGACAAGGGATTATATCCCAAGGCTTTCTGCAAGATAATACCTGATATTCTCGGCGGAGACCCCGAATACTGCAATATCATGCACGCCGACGGAGCCGGCACCAAATCATCGCTCGCATACATATACTGGCGCGAGACCGGCGACCTGAGCGTATGGCGGGGCATCGCCCAGGACTCCCTGATAATGAACATCGACGACCTGCTCTGCGTAGGCGCCACCGACAACATACTCGTGTCATCGACCATTGGCCGCAACAAGCTGCTGATCCCCGGCGAGGTCATCTCCGAGATAATCAACAGCACCGAAGACCTGCTCGCCGAGCTGCGCGGCCAGGGCGTCAACGCCTACTCCACCGGCGGAGAGACCGCCGATGTCGGCGACCTCGTGCGCACCATCATCGTAGACTCCACAGTCACATGCCGTATGCGCCGCGCTGATGTGATCAACAACGCCAATATCAAAGGCGGCGACGTGATAGTGGGCCTCGCATCATACGGCCAGGCCACATACGAGCACGGATACAACGGCGGCATGGGCAGCAACGGCCTCACATCGGCTCGTCATGACGTATTCAGCAAGTATCTCGCTGAGAAATACCCCGAAAGCTATGACGCGGCAGTGCCTGCCGAACTCGTATATTCCGGCCACCTCAAGCTCACAGACAAGGTAGAAGGCAGCGTGCTCGACGCCGGACGCCTCGTTCTCTCACCCACACGCACCTACGCCCCGGTGATCAAAGCCATCCTCGACAAGATGCGCCCGCAGATCCACGGCATGGTACACTGCTCGGGCGGCGCACAGACCAAGATCATGCACTTCGTCGACAACAAACACGTAATCAAGGACAACCTCTTCCCCATCCCGCCTCTCTTCGCCACCATACGCGAGCAGAGCGGCACCGACTGGGCCGAGATGTACAAGGTATTCAACATGGGTCACCGCATGGAGATATACCTCGCGCCCGAAGACGCGCAGCAGGTGATCGAGATAGCCGAGAGCTACGGTATCGAAGCCCGCATCGTGGGCCGTGTCGAGGATGCCGACAGCAACCGTCTGACACTCGTCACCGAAAACGGCACCTTTGAATACTGATCACACCGAATACACGGATGCTTACGTCGCGTATCGATAAAGTAATTGTGGCATTAATAGCCATCATGCTGTGTGCCTGCGGCAAAGGCAGCGACAAACGCCATGCCGCAGACACATCGGCCGACCCCTACAGCCTGCCCGACACATTGCGTGTGGCCACCCTCTACAGCCCCACATCCTACTTCATCTACCGCGATACACCCATGGGTTACGACTACTCGCTGGTCAGCGCCATGGCCGCCGAAAAGGGCTTCGACATCGACCTGCACGTGGCCGCGTCGCTGCCCGACGCCATCAAGATGCTCGACTCCGGCGAAGTGGACCTGATCGCCTATGAGGTGCCAGTGACATCGGAATACCGTGGACAGATCGTGCATTGCGGCCCCGAGAACACCACGTCGCAGGTGCTGGTGCAGCCGGCCAAAAGCGACAATATCATCACCGACGTGACCCAGCTCGTGGGTCGCGACATATACGTAGAGGCAGACTCAAAGTATCTGCAGCGCATAGAGAATCTCAACTCCGAGCTGGGCGGAGGCATCATAATACACAGCGTGGCCCGCGACACACTCATCACCGAAGACCTGATCAAGATGGTATCAGAGGGACTGATACCGCTCACCGTGGTAGACAGCGACATAGCNCGNANCAACAAGNCCNATTACCCCGAGCTCGACATCACNATGCCCGTGGGATTNCCNCANCGCTCGCGNTGGGCCGTCAANAAAAAAGACAAATGGCTNGCCGACTCNATCGACCANTGGATCAAGGCCGACATGCCGCGNCAGNAGAACGACACCCTGCTCAANCGNTATTTCGANCTNAGCAAGATANTNCCCNCCGANTCNGAAATANAGCTCGACCTCTCNTCNGGCNGGATATCNCCCTACGACGCCNTNTTCAGACAGTANACNCGCGACACNGACATCGACTGGCGNCTGATGGCCGCCATNGNATACGTGGAGAGCGGATACAANAACGANGTGCAGTCGTGGGCCGGNNCNCAGGGNATAATGCAGATAATGCNNTCNACNGCNCGCGCNTACGATGTAGACNCCGCNCGTCTCATCGACCCGGCCACATCCATCGCGCTGGCCGTGAAGATATACAGCGAGCTCGACCGCACCCTCGCCCCTAAGGTACCCGACAGAAGCGAACGTGTGAAATTCGTGCTCGCATCATACAACGCCGGCCTCGGACATATCTCCGATGCGATAGCCCTGGCCAGAAAGAACGGCCAGGATCCCCAGCGGTGGTATGGCAACGTGGAGCTGGCCCTCACCCTCAAATCCAAGCCGGAATACTACAACGACCCGGTATGCAAATGCGGATACTTCCGCAGCACGCAGACCACNGAATACGTGCATGACGTGCTCGACGTNTACCACCAATGCNNATCNCNTATCAGNAAGTAACCAGCCACTCCGGCAANATCNTATCATGTNANTNTAANTCACCAATCAACNATATCTNATGAAACGCAAATTCTTCACAGTGGCGCTNATCAGTGCCGTAGCCGCTTCGATGTCGATGTCATCATGTATCGGCAGCTTCGCGCTCACCAACCGTCTGCTCGAATGGAACCGCAATATCGACAGCAAGTTTGTCAACGAAGTCGTATTCTTCGCNTTCTGGATCGTGCCCGTATATGAGGTAGCGGCNNTGGCNGATGTNATCGTGCTCAACAGCATCGAGTTCTGGANNGGNGANTCACCAATCGCCGACGGCAGCAAGGTGATTATCGAGGGCAACGACGCAAAATATATGGTGGAGGCTGACTCCAACGGGTACACCATCACAAACACCACCACAAAAGAAACCACACGCCTCAACTACGACAAGAGCGAACAGACATGGAGCGTGGTGGGCAGATCAGGCAAGGAGTATCCTCTGATGACATTTGTAGACGACACCCACATCCTCGTGCCCGCCGGCAACGGTGAGATGATGCAGATCGAGCGCTCAAAGGCCGGTCTATACGCATATCAGACAGCCATCGCCGAACATATCGGTCTTTTCGCTCAGAAATAACACAGCGATGCGTGGCCTGGAGCTACTCGCGCCCGCGCGCAACATCGATACCGCACTTGAGGCCATAGCCCATGGTGCGGATGCCGTATACATCGGCGGCCCGAGCCACGGAGCCCGGGCCGCCGCCTGTAATTCGACAGATGACATCCGCCGGCTCACCGATCTGGCACATATCTACGGAGTGAGGGTATATGTCACACTCAACACCATAATCCGCGACACCGAGCTCAAGGCGGTGGAGACCACCGTCAACGAGCTCTACCGGGCCAATACCGACGCCCTTATCGTGCAGGACATGGGGCTGCTGCGCCTCGACCTGCCGCCCATCGACCTCCATGCCAGCACTCAATGCGACATACGCACACCCGACAAGGCCGCTTTCCTCGCCCGATGCGGATTCTCGCAGTTAGTGCTGCCACGCGAATTTTCGCTCGATCAGATAGAGGCGGTCCACCGTGCCGCCGGCCCCGACGTGATAATCGAGGCATTTGTACACGGTGCGTTATGCGTGAGCTACAGCGGTGACTGCCAGGCCAGCTACGCTGCCTGCGGCCGCAGCGCCAACAGGGGCGAGTGCGCCCAGATGTGCCGTCTGCCCTATAATCTCACCGACTCGCGCGGCAACATCATCGTCGCAGACAAGCATCTGCTGTCGCTTCGCGACCTGAGCCGTCTCCACGACATATCCCGATTGGCTCAGGCAGGCGTGTCATCATTCAAGATCGAGGGGCGGCTCAAAGACGCGGCCTACGTCAAGACCGTCACCCTGGCCTACCGCCGCGCCATCGACAAGGTAATCTCCGACAATCCCGGTCTGTACAGGCGCCCATCATGGGGCGACACCGAATCACGTATGCAGGTCACTCCCGACAAGGTGTTCAACCGAGGCTTCACATCCTACTTCATAGACGGACGCCCCGATTCCCGCGTGACGATGGCCTCACTGGATTCACCCAAATGGACAGGCCTGCCCGTAGGCACTGTGATCTCATCGCGCGACCGCCGAATCCGGGCCCGGCTCAACACACAGATATCCAACGGCGACGGCCTGGGATTCTTCGACACCGCCGGCCGGTACTGCGGATTCCGTGTCAACCGTGCCGAGGGCGACATACTCCACACCCTAACCCCCGTGAGCGCACCCAAAGGCTCCACACTATACCGCAACAACGACACCACCCTCAACACCATGCTTGCCGGACAGACCGCCACACGCAAGATACCGGTAGACATGCGCCTGTCACTCCACGGCCACAACCTGTCACTTTCTTTATCAGACAGCTACGGTCATTCAGCCACAGTCTGTGCCACAGTCGAGCCCTCAGCTGCACGCACACCACAGCGCGAGGCACGCGCCAAGGCACTCGGCAAACTCGGCAACACGCCCCTGTCAGCGCGCTCGGTGACTGACACCGTGCCCGATGATACATTCGTGGCAATATCAACGCTATCTGCGCTGCGCCGGGATGCCTGCGGTATGTTCATCAGCCAGATCAAGGCCACTTATCCCTACCGTTACCGGCGACCGGAGGACAAAGAGGCACAGTACGTCCACACCCTCACCTATCACGACAACGTGTCCAACAGCCGGGCCGAGGAATTCTACGCATCACACGGAGCCACCACGGGCCAACGCGCCATCGAGACATCACGCAAGATACCACCCGGCACCCGGGTAATGACCACACGCTACTGCCNGCNGCGCGAACTCGGAGCCTGCCNGCTCACCCCCGNCGGCAACNAACTGCNGACCGAGCTCTTCATCACCAATCCCCGGGCCACTTACGCCCTGCGATTCGACTGCAAGAACTGCCGGATGCACCTGCTCACCACCGCTCAGACAACCAAGGACAAAGAATCGTAATCCAACACCTGACCCACCGCAATGAAAACCGACACGCTCAACAAAGAAAATCTCAAGCGATACAAAGGTCACATATCACTGTGTGAGATAGACCTGCCCGGACAGACCGCCATCTGCAACGCCAACGTGCTGATTGTCGGAGCCGGCGGTCTGGGTAGCCCCGTGGCCCTGTACCTCGCGGCCGCCGGGGTGGGACACATCGGCATCATCGACGCAGACAATGTGTCGCTCGGCAACCTCCAGCGCCAGATCATGCACGGCACCGACGACATCGGCTCGGACAAGGTGGCATCAGCCGCACAGGCAATGAGCCGGATCAATCCCGGGATAGAAATCACCGAATACCGCACGTTCCTCACCAATGACAATGCCGAAGAGATTGTTTCAGGATATGACATCGTGGCCGACTGCACTGACAACTTCGCCACACGCCTGCTCATCAACGACATATGCGTCAAGACCGGAAAACCTTACGTATTCGGCAGCGTATCGCGATTCACCGGCCAGCTCTTCACCCACATCCCCGGCTCGGCAGACCTGCGCACTATATTCGGCAGCGAAGCCTCTGAGGATACCGCCCCATGCGAAATCACTGGCATACTCAACTCCGTAGTCGGTGTCATAGGCTCGCTGCAAGCCACAGAGATACTGAAATTCATTACAAAAGCCGGCGACCTCTGCACCAACCGGCTCCTGATCTTCGATGCCATCACCATGGACTTCACTACCTATCAGATAGATTCATCCTCCTCTGTCTGAATCACACCGCAACCCAGGTCACAAAAAATATTCCGAAAAAAGTTGCAAACCCCGAAAATTAGCACTATCTTTGCAACGCCTTTGACGAAAGCCGGGCAAAATGATAGTCTTATGGTGTAATGGTAGCACAACAGGTTTTGGTTCTGTTTGTCCAGGT
>WFLX010017836.1_pt1 | contig 16519 bp, 14 predicted proteins | sample 4967041 | NCBI WGS metagenome assembly WFLX01 (sample SAMN12857096, study PRJNA449069) | gut metagenome | isolation source: stool from male and female vole | host: Microtus ochrogaster | place: USA:Florida | collected 2017 | reverse complement strand
TTGGGGTAAGGCTTAGTGCTTTGAATTATAGATTCAAACCGAAGTGCATCCGCACCATAATGCACTGGGGTTTCTGCAATTGGNCGTGCCATAATATATAATATTTAATGAGTACTCATTGTAAAACGAAAAATTGCTTTATTTTGTTGCGCGAAGATTAAATTTCTTGTACGGCGTGAGTCTATTTGCAAAGTTATAAAAAAATTCTGAGATGGGGAGAGTTTTGGGGGAGAAAAATTGATGGAGGGGAGATCACCGAAANTTTTTTATGTACGGCTNAAGCCGTACCCAGTAAAAGAGTGATATGGAAATGGGGTCGGGATGGNTTGGAGATAAGGAAANTTTATTTTATGAAACGGGGGATTATGAAGAATTTTTGCTAAATTTGCAGTAAATATTGAAGTAATGGCTAAATCAACTTTAAAATCTGTATATTTCTGTAATTCTTGCGGACACGAGTCGCCAAAATGGATGGGAAGGTGCCCGGCTTGCGGCGAATGGAATACTTTTGTAGAGGAAAAGGTCTCTACTAAACAATCTTCACGCAATAAAGGGCTTCTTGCCACAGAAGGTGCTCGACCCGTAAAACTTTCTGAAATTCAACCCCTTGATGAGCCTCGCATCCATATGCCTTCCGAGGAACTCAACAGGGTGCTTGGAGGAGGATTGGTGGCAGGCAGTCTCACTCTGCTTGGAGGGGAACCAGGCATTGGAAAGTCTACTCTCCTACTTCAAAACATACTTTCAATTCGCAATCGGCGAATACTTTATGTCAGTGGCGAGGAATCCGCTTCACAGCTAAAACTGAGAGCCGACCGACTTGGAAAAGTTTCCGATAATACATTTATTCTCACCGAAACCCAGCTTGACAGAATCTTTACTCAGATTGAAAATGTCAAGCCTCAACTCGTGGTGGTAGACTCCATCCAGACCATCGCTTCTTCTGACATAGAGTCTGCGGCAGGAAGTGTAAGTCAGGTGAGAGAATGTGCGGCNGCCCTACTTCGATATGCAAAAGAATCAGGAGTACCAGTGATTCTGGTAGGACATATCAATAAGGATGGTGCAATAGCGGGGCCAAAGGTGCTTGAGCATATAGTCGATACCGTCATTCAGTTTGAGGGAGATCGACAGTATCTATATCGAATCCTCCGAGCTATAAAGAATCGTTTTGGATCCACTAACGAAATCGGTATCTACGAGATGGTTGCTAAGGGACTCCGTGAGGTGAAGAATCCATCTGAGATGCTTTTGAGCGACAATCGGGAGGATGAGATGAGCGGCATGGCAATTGGAGTGACAATTGATGGTGCTCGTCCATTTTTGGTAGAAGTTCAAGCACTCGTCTCTTCCGCAGCGTATGGAACGCCGCAGAGAAGTGTCACTGGATTCGACCAGCGACGACTGAATATGCTGCTCGCAGTTCTTGAGAAACGAGCCCGCTTCAAGCTTGGACAGAAAGACGTGTTCTTAAATATTGCCGGAGGTCTCAAAGTGACAGATCCTGCTCTTGACCTCGCTGTCGTGGCAGCAGTGATGTCTTCTAACTTTGATGTCGCAGTGCCTCGACATGCTGCTTTTGCCGGGGAGGTAGGGTTGTCGGGAGAGATTAGGACTGTCACACGAATTGACCAAAGAGTAGCGGAAGCAGCCAAACTTGGATTTGAGACAATTTTCATCCCTTCTGGAAATCTCAAGGGGATACACGACAAATTTAATATTAAGATAATTGAGGTCAATAAAGTGACCGATGTATTTGAAAAAATCTTCAAGGGAGAAGTTTAACTTAATTCATAATTCATAATGCATAATGCATAATTGAAAGTAAAAAAAGGAACTGCGTTTTTAGCGCAATCCCTTTTTTCGATTTGTATGTCTGATTAGAGGAGCTTGGCCGTTCTCTTGATGAATGCAGAGAGGGCTGCTCCCTTCAGGAGACCGCTCTGCAGAAGAGCAAGGTCGATAATCTGCTTTACTTTTGGAAGCCCAGCGGCGTAATCGCTCACTTCTTTGTCGAGTTCGGCGCGAAGCGAAGCAATCTTATCGTTCTGCTCCTTCATGTCAGGAACGCTTTCCTTCTTATCCTGAGCTTCTTTAGAAGCCTTAGCAATTTCATCATTNAGAGATGNAATCTGCTTTTGGATATCTGATGTCTTNTCTCCCAGAGCCTTTTCTGCATCAGCGACGATAGTCTTCACAGCAGGCTGGTCAGTGTTGACAGTGAAAGAATAGCTTGCAGGCATATCGCCGTAGAAACTCATACCAGGCTGCATAGCTGCCATATCTTTCATACGACGCATAAACTCGTTTTGAGTTATTGTGGCCGGAGCAGCCTCAGAAGAGATAGCTTCGAAACCTACCATAAACTGTGCATTCTCCACATCCGGAATCTGAGACTTGAAGAGGATGGTCATCACTTCAGTTTGGTCGGCAGTAAGCCCTGACCCCTTCTCATCCGTCTTTCTGATAAGTTTTTCAGGAGTGTCACTATCTACTCTGACGAAGCTTACGCCATCAAGTTTCTGCTCAAGCAGACCTACCATGTGGGGCTCGAGTTGTCCGTCGAGGAGCAATACGCTATATCCTTTGTCTTCAGCAGCTTGAATGTAGCTGTGTTGAGCAGTCTTATCAGTTGCATAGAGATAGACAAGATGCCCATCCTTATCTTTCTGCTCCCCTTCTACGAGAGTATGATACTCATCGAGAGTGAAGTATTTTCCATTGACGTCTTTCAACAGATAGAACTTCCTTGCAGATTCAAAGAATTTCTCATCAGTCAGCATTCCATATTCAATGAAAACTTTAATGTCATCCCATTTCTCCTCGAAAGCCTTACGGTCTGACTTAAACATTGAGTCAAGTTTTTCAGCAACTTTCTTAGAAATATAGCCAGAAATCTTCTTGACGGCAGTATCAGCCTGCAGATAGCTACGGCTCACGTTAAGAGGAATATCCGGAGAGTCGATGACACCCTGCATAAGGGTCATAAATTCAGGAACGACACCTTCAACCTGGTCGGTCACATAGACTTGGTTGCTATAAAGCTGAATCCTATCCTTCCTTACGTCAAATTCATTCTTGATTTTTGGGAAGTAAAGAATACCAGTCAAAGTGAATGGATAGTCCACATTCAAGTGAATCCAGAACATTGGATCATCCTGNCCGGGCATCAGCTCATGATAGAACTTCAGATAGTCAGCGTCGGTCAGATCTGCCGGCTTCTTTGTCCAGAGAGGTTCGGTGGCATTGACTACATTGTCTTCATCAGTATCTACCATCTTACCATCTTTCCACTCCTGCTTCTTNCCAGAAATTACGGGAACNGGGAGGAATCGGCAATATTTCTTGAGAAGGGCATCAATTCTTGCTTGCTCCAGGAATTCCTTGCTCTCATCGTCGATGTAAAGAGTGATAGAAGTGCCACGATCGGTCTTGTCGCATTCTTCCATTGTGTATTCCGGGCTTCCGTCGCAAGTCCAAAGAACTCCTTTCGCACCCTCTTTGTAAGAGAGTGAGCGAATTTCAACCTTCTTNGAGACCATGAAAGCACTGTAGAAACCAAGACCAAAGTGGCCTATGATATTATTGGCAGTATCCTTATATTTCTGAAGAAATTCTTCTGCACCAGAGAANGCAATTTGATTGATATATTTATCAACGTCTTCNGCATCCATACCGATACCACGGTCAGTGACAGTAAGAGTGCCTTTCTCCTTGTCGATGTCTACGCGCACATCAAGAGTGCCAAGTTCTCCCTTGAAGTCTCCAAAAGAGGCAAGGGTGCGTATTTTTTGTGTTGCGTCCACCGCGTTGCTAACGAGCTCGCGGAGGAAGATCTCATGATCGCTATAAAGAAACTTTTTGATTACGGGGAATATGTTTTCAGTCGTAACCCCAATTTTTCCGTTAGTCATTTCTATATCTTTTATTGAGTTTTTCTTATTCTAATTTCTTATTCCAAATGGTACTTATCAATTATCGTGCCAATTTTAAAACAATCGAATATTCCATACAGATTAAGGATTAACAAAAATTAAAAAAATAGGCAACCCAAAATTTGGATTGCCTATAAGCATAAATTATAAAGTAGTATTAGCGAACCACTTTCTTTTCTCCATTGATGATATAGATGCCAGGAGCTGAAGCGTTCTTGAGTTTTCTTCCTGAAAGGTCGTAGATTGTCTCGTCAGCATAAGCAGGACTCACAGTTGCCACGCCAGTCGCTTCTTTCAGATTAAAGATGTAGGCAATACCATCGTCCATATAGTCCCAGACATTCTGCACGGAAAGAGCCATGACAGACAAGTCAGGAGTGGTAGCTGCACGTCCGGACATCAAGATATCCATTTCTATACCTTCCTCTTCGCCAGTCTCTTCATTATACACCCAATCTTCATAAGGGAAGACCATGTTTTCTTTCATCCATGAAGCATATACCGGAGCCTTGGAATTCATCCAGTCTACCATATCTATGGTTTCATCATTTTTAAGCACAAATGAATTGCTTGCTGTGCCAGCCATTGTAGTGGCAACGCCTATACCATCATTAGCAATATAGTAGAGATTCAATTTGCCATCTTTCTCATATTTTGTGATCTTATCTGTAGCGAGATCAAAGAGCCAAACTGAATTTTCTGTCGGTGCTGGTCCCCATGACATCGGATCTCTTTCACCCTCTACTGTGATAGTACATCCAAATGTCTTTCCATCCGGTGAGATTCTAACGCCATTGAANACATATCCTGGAGTGGATTTTGAAACCTGATCAAGGAATGCAAAATACTTATCAAGCTTTTCATTATATACATCCGCAAGAGCATTATATTCATCAGCAGCCTTGTTGTATTCTTCAATTTCCTCAGCTGTCATGAAGTCCTGATATTCGGGATATGGAAGCTGGTATCCAGATTGGATATATTCATCAAGNGCTTTTGAATAAGCTTCGATTTCATCCGGAGTCATAAACGACTCGTATTGAGGCATCATCGGCCCATCGCCGGGCCAATCTACGATTTCTACATTGTCAGGNTTGATCAATTCAGGATATGGAATCTCGTAGGTCCATTCTCCGTTCTCGTCCTCTTTGTAGATGATAGGATAGTTGAGCCTACCTGTTGCATCTCTTACCTGGCCTATTACAGTCTTGCCATCTTCAGTGAGATCAATGGCTGTGATATACATTGGTACCCTACCGGCAAAATCATAATCCGGATGAGGAAGCATTACCGGCATGCCATACTCGTCGCCTTCAGCATTCCATACGCATGGAGCCTGCATCAGCACATCGTCATTGTAGGANAATCCTCCAACTCCAATAGAGCCACAAATTCTGCTTCCATCTGCTGTGATGGCTTGTGCAAGATTCGAATAATAAGCATTTTCAGGCACAGGCAGATTATACCATTCTCCAGCCTTCCAATAGACNGGCTCACCTTCGGGNGAAATAGCAACAATAATACCATTGCTGCTCACACATTTCGTCTGGCCAGCATCATACATTTCATATCCATACTCGCTTGGCTTCGTAAATTCTTCTCCAGTCTCGAAGTCAAATATACGCATACCGCCTACACCCATTGAGACAGCATATTTGCCATTAGGAGAGATAGCATGNATNAGCGCATCCTCTATGACAGTCGGTTGCGGAGCTTCNGNAAAAGCCGCAAGGCTAAGAACTGAAGNACCAGTNAANAGTAGTAATTTCTTCATNATNCAATAGTTTAGTTATAGNTTATTCAGCTNANTCTGCAGANGTTTCATCTGAAGACTCGGTTTCATCTTCAGTAAATTTAGTGTAGCCCTCTGAGATAAGNAGATTATACCAGTTGAAGAGTTTCTTGATATCCGATGGGTACACTCTGTCTCTATCAAAGTCTTCCACTGCCTTGGCAAATTCAGCGCGAAGCATATCATTGTCCATAGCCTTGACATCGATTTTCTTTCCCTCTTCCACCGCGTATACACGATCAAGAATCTTATCAAGTGGCAGATCCTCTCCCACTGTATACATAGCGATGTCGCCAAGGCATACCACTCTATCTCGAGCACCTAAGGGGAATCTCTTTTTGCTGACCATGTCTTCTACCAGAAGAGTCCTTTTGCCTGGAGTAATGATACGGAAAAGTCCAGGTTTTCCTGTGATTGAAAGTATTTCTTTAAGCATAATTTATTCAAGTTTTTTTCGTGATAAACGATTGTTTAAATTTATGTGATATCCTTCACTATTATCTTANGAGAGTGTATTCAACAGAGTCAGAATGGAGACGAGGATTGACAGCTGCTACCCCTTTCACCGGCTCAATACGCAATGGAAGACGCTCTCCTCTGTGGACAGCAACGTCTTTATAATCCACCACTACTCTTACGGCTTTCTTCTCATCAGAGAATTCACTCATTGGCACATAATAGCTCACCCTAACCGTAGAAGGAAAGAGAAGGAGATTTTCTTCGTGAGGCACGTTTTCTGCAACAACTGTGACAATATCTTCCTTTGCCACAAGGGGCTCAACATTGATATTGACCCTGACACTTCCCGGAATNAGTCTTATTCCTGGAATAGTCTTAAGTTCTGACACAAAACTCATGGACTCTTGGAGATCTTGCTCCACATATGATTTGGTCATCACCCGAGTGAGAGTGTCAATGATTTCCCTTGGCCCGTAAGCAGTGACTCTTGAAGGTTCGGAAGTCGGCAGCCCATAGACAATATATCCGGCTTTAGCATTCGCCTTCACCGACACCACCACAGGAACTGACTTCCCGGGTCGGTCGGTATACGTCAGTCTTAAGGAGTCAAGGCTGCTTGAAAGAATTGTAGCGCTGTTGCCAAATGTCTCTTTAAGTGCCGACATTATATCAGATCGAGAACAGATCATCTGTCCTTGATCTGCCAATTCACGGAAATTCAGACTCATCGTAGGGGTCTTCATCCACATAGTGCGCATCAGACTTGAGCCCTTATCTTTAACTTCTACGTGAATTGTCTTCGGCACTTCTGAAATAAAGGTAATTGAATCCGGCTTGTTGCTTATTTTGACGTTAACAATACAACTGTCTTGTACTGAGTCATTGAGTGTTAAAATCAGCCAAAATAAAGCTGCAATCCCAACAAAAACCGCAAAGGTGAGCATGCTCCGGAATCTTGAGGATTTCCGGAGGTTTTTACACCAGTGTCCTATCGACTTAAGAATGTTTTGTTTCATGCTCTATTTTGCGGTCAGCAGCCAGGATATTACTGCTGAGCGTTAGGATTTTCTACACCTGCAGGGAATACGGAACCCTTATCCACCTTGATTTGAACGCTGGGAGCCACCTCAATCATGATAGTGGCATCGGAGATTTCTTTAATTTTTCCGTGTATGCCACCAGCTGTCACCACGCGGTCGCCATTTTTCATNGCCTCACGCGCTTTCTTGATTTCTTTCTGTTTTTTCTGTTGAGGGCGAATCATAAAGAAATAGNAGATCACGNTCATAGCGNNGATCATGANCNACCCGCTGACTCNGCNACCNCCNGCTGCTGATTGAAGAAGAATTGAATTCATATTAGTTGATTTTTTATTGTTATTTTCTAAGTTTACCGCTCTCTTTTAGATTTGTGATTACACTGGCGAGAAGACCATTGATGAATGATCCGCTCTTCGACGATGAATAGCACTTGGCAATCTCGATATATTCATTCAGAGATGCCTGAATTGGAATCTTGGGAAAGTTAAGGATTTCAGCTATCGCAGTCTCCATAATCACGACATCCATATATGCTAATCTGTCTGACTCCCAATGTTGCCTGTTCAAAGCCTCATTGATGTATCCGCGATAGACTGCATTATTCCTTACAGTTGCTTCGAAAAGTTCCTTACCGAATTTGGCATCCTCGGTGTCCTTATACATAGGCAACACAGGATCTTCAATCTTACTATCCGGATCGGAAGCTTTCTCCTCAAATCTTCTGAAAGTCTTCAATACGAATTCTCCCATTATATCCAAGTCATCATTCCAGAAAACAGACATAGATTCGAGTCCTTCTAAGAATTGAGCATCTGCAAGAATGATGTGTCGCATTGCTTTTCTCCAGAAATCGCAATCCTCATGAAGGTCGCTCACCGGATCTGCCATGTAATCCTTGTAGAGATCAGACTCTAATATTTTTTTCAGCAAATGCTTTATCAGGTCGCGGTCTTGCTCAAGCCAAGAGATTTTATTTTTCTTTGCGAATTCCTTAATTTCCTCATTCTCATTAAGGAGCTTGACAAGTTCATTGTCAATAAACTTTGGATTCGGATTCATATCCTCATCACTCTTCAGATATCTGTGCCTACGCTCATCGAGGTCGACTTCTCTTTGATAAGTGATATCAATAGGCAGCATGAGAAGACGGAAATAGAGTTCGNGTNNTTTNTCTAAGCTCACTTTAAGATCGACCAAGCCGTCGTCGATATTATCTTGACTTGAAGCAAACTCTTGGAACGTCTGAGCAATCATCTCCTTAGCCCGGTCGACACCACGAAGAGAATAATTCTCAAATCCTTCAGCAGTAGAATTGATTTTGGGATCTACCGAAATAAAGTGTCGAAAAATCTCAGGCCAGATTTTTGAGTCTGATTTTGTGTCTTTTAAGAAATTTTTATATATNGAAGAATTCNTTATGCGTTCACAAAGNTCATCNACGCNTCCTTCAAGTGGAANCCGACCACCTGAATATTTACTGCTTACCGATTTCATGATATTATCGCTCAGTAAGCGTTGGATAAAGCGAGTCTCATATAGGGGCGAAAACTTCGTCCGCTGATTGATAGAGGCAGCGATATCCATCATTAGATACAAATAGTCGAGATAGAGTGTATGGGCAAAACGCTTTTCTTTAGTGGGTGCGGAGGGAGCTGACTGCACCGTAAAATTGTTTTGCACAAGAAAGTATGAATAAAGCAGTTGCACCACTTTAATTCGAATAAGTACTCTATTAATCATAAATGATTGATTTATAGTATCAAGAATTCCGACACTCGAGCCGGTGATTATATCAAATTAGTTGCAAAGTTAATATTTTCCTCCGATTAATCCAAACATTATTCAATTTTTCTCTGACGCACTGCCTCATAAATCATGATTCCGGCAGCCACTGAGACATTTAAAGAGCTAATATCGCCGATGATTGGAATTGCAGCCAGATCATCTGCTATCCTTATGACTTCTTCAGAAATTCCAGTCTCTTCCGCACCCATGACAATTGCTACAGGCACAGTAAAATCAGTCTGGGTATAGTTTTTCGCTCCTTTTTCAGTGGCTGCAACAATTTTATAACCATTATCCTTCAACTGGCGGACAGCCTCGAGAGTAGTCTTTTCCCTGCATACGGGAATATGAAATAATGCTCCAGCCGAAGTCTTGATGGCATCTGCAGTGATGGAGACGGAATTATGTGAAGGTATGACTATTGCATCTGCACCTGCACAGCATGCAGTCCGTGCAATTGCCCCGAAATTCCTAATGTCGGTCACTCCATCGAGCACTATCATCANNGGGTTGCGTCCTTCCTCATAGAGCTTTGGGATGAGATTGTCNAGCTTATGATAGGGCACAGCAGCAAGAATAGCTATTGCCNCCTGATNATTCTTCANCGTAANCCNATTGAGTTTTNCANNAGGAACTCTCCGCACGAGAACTCCATATTCCTTTGCCTTAGCAAGCATTTCCTTAGCAAGATCACCGTTAAGATCTTTCTTTACAAGAATTTTATCGATATCCTTGCCTGCTTCTATTGCTTCTATGATGGCTCTTAGACCAAATATGTAGTCGCTTTTTTCCATTATACTTCACAATTTTTTATTATCCTTCAAGGAGAGCCCGTGCATTCGTAAGCGCGGCTTCATTTATTGCCTTTCCTGAAAGCATCCTTGCTATCTCCTTGACTCTCTCTTCTCTGTTCAATATTTTTACATGGCTCACTGTCCGCTCTCCTTCATCGTGCTTGAAGACGAGGAGATGGGATTTCCCTTTTACTGCAACTTGAGGCAAGTGAGTGATAGCAAACACCTGCATTCCGGCAGCAATATCAGCCATCATTGATCCCATACGGTCAGCAATGTCTCCTGATACGCCTGTATCAATTTCATCGAATATGACAGTAGGAAGTTTCAGCTTATTGGCTGTGATAGCTTTAATGCATAGTGTCAGTCGGGCCATCTCTCCTCCTGAGGCAGTTTGCGACAGAGGCATCAAAGGCTGATTTTTGTTGAAAGCGCATAGAAACTCCACAGTGTCTTTCCCATCCGGAGTAAGTTTGCCTTTTGTGATGTTGACATTAAAACGGAGATTTTTCAATCCCAGCGGACGTGCATCTTGAGTCAGCGTCTCTTCGAATTTCGAAGCAGCCTCAGCTCTGGATATGCTGATCTTTTCTGCTTTTTCCTTCAGAGTCTCCCCAAGTTTCCTTGCCTCCAATTCCAACGCATTAAGTTCCTCTACTTTTTCAGAACCGCCATCGCTTTCTTTCTTGAGGGTAGCATAGAGATCCACCAGCGCATTATAATCAGCCATCTTAAATCGCTTCACCGCTTCATACAACTCCTTAAGTCTGGCATCGGCCTTAGCAAGACGCACCGGATCTGATTCAATTCCAGAAGCAATTCTTGACAGGGTGTCTCCTATGTCTTTAAGTTCGATATAAAGATTGCGAAGACGTTCCATTATTTGGGGTTGAGCAGGGTCGCCAGGCCCTTCAAAAATAGAAAAGTCAATTCCATCAATTCCTGCACCGGCATCTCCTATCAGTGACAAAGCAGAGTTGTCGGCGATGGAGAGAAAATAGGCAGCCTGATTTATTCTGCTTCTCAGGTCGTCGGCATCCGAAAGGATGTCATACTCTTTCTCTACTTCTTCAAGTTCTCCTCTCTTAGGGTTGATTTTTGTGAGCTGGTCGAGTTGGAAAGCGCGTAACTCCCTGTTTTCCCTACTGCGCTCCATGGAATCACGAAGTTTNTTGNTNTTTGTTCTCANACCGACGAATTTCGAAAAATCCTTTTTGTAGTCAGCAAGTATATCCGCATTGTCAGCAATCGAATCGNTTATGCTGAGNTGATAATCCGGCTTAGNAANCAACCGATTGGAATGCTGGGAATGAATGTNGACAAGACTTCCAGCTACTTCTGTAAGCAATGGCAAAGTGANAGGAGTGTCATTGATAAAAGCTCGGCTNCTTCCATNAGCTGAGATCTCTCGGCGCACAATTATCTGCCCGTCATNCCAGTCAAGTTCGTTGCTATCAAATGTTTCCTTAAGAGAAGGGGCTACTGAATCAAATACCCCTTCAATCACAGCCTTTCCTTCACGGTTTGCAAGCACCTTGCTGTCTGCCCTCTCTCCCATCAGAAGGGAGATGGCACCCATCATCACCGACTTTCCAGCTCCGGTCTCTCCTGTCAGTATGGTAAGACCTTCATTGAGAGTCAGTTCTACGCTGTCGATAAGTGCGTAGTTGTAGATTGAAAGTTGTTTTATCATCGCCTGTTCCCTCCAATTTCTTTAATTGTTCTCATCTCCCTTTCTGATTTTAGTCAGACGCTCATTCTCAGCAGGATATATTGGTTGAAGAAGTTTATAGACAAGTTCCCTTTCGGTCTGAGGTGCTTTGGAATATACATTCACGAGCTCATCTATCTTAGAGTCTCTGAAGATAGATAAGGCAGCCGACATCGGATCGGCTTTATAGACAGTCTCAATAGCATTCAGAGATGAAGTGATAGAAGCCCTCCCCTTGTCGGGAGATGTCACCATCTCATCCAGTCCTTTCCTATGATAATCATAGAGCATCTGCCGATAGGCGGAAGTAGAAGGAGACGTGAAAGATGTCAATACTCCACTTCTATTCTTAGGATCTTCAAAAGCCTTCCATCCTACTTCGCCAAGACTCTGGGCAGCTTGCACGATCGTAGCGGCTCTTTCATAAAATGGTTCTCCCCCCATAGGGGAAAAACTATCAAAATCAAGAGCAAGGAATAGATAGGCATAATAATTGAGAATAGCCGTCAGGTTATTGTCGANNGNGGTCGCGTTGAATATTAATGGTTCTCCCTNTCTATATTCAAAGCTAATCCTATTATNTTTGAAATTGAANAGAGTAGTNGTATAGGTAGAATTGTAGACCGGGCGGGATAATTGCACTTGAAGATCGCCCGTGATGCGATCGTCGGTGTATTCACTCACTGTCAGAAACAATCGGCAGTCGATCTTTTCATTGTTAGCGAATGTTGCGTTTGAGAAATGGGTTTCATTCATATATTCGGAAATAGCTTCCTGCAAGGTTTGGAACACAGATTTCGAACCTCCTTCTATTTTCTGTGCATTGACTTCCACCGCACAGTTAAGTTCCTGTGCGGAGGCCATGGAAGATAGCATCATCGCAGTGGATGCAAGAATATATTTAATAGTTTTCTTTCCCATTTTCACTTTTCCCTTAGAACCCTAAACTTTCAAGCACATCGAGGATGTCGCTCGCCACTTCCTTTTTGCTCTTAGCCGGAAAATCGATTTCCTCACCATTTTTCTTGATCACACTCACTTGATTAGTGTCTTTATTAAATCCTGCGAGAGGATTCTGCAGAGAATTGAGCACTATCATATCAAGAGATTTTCGATTCATCTTGTCGATGGCGTGCTCATGTTCGTGATCAGTCTCNAGAGCAAATCCCACAAGAATGCGGTNGCCCTTCTNAGCACCGAGATGGGCNGCGATATCCGGATTCTTCACCAATTTTAAAGTCAATCCGTCGGTCTTCTCACGCTTTATTTTTGTGTCGTGACACTCTTCAGGTGCATAATCGGCGACGGCAGCTGAAAGAATGGCTGCGTCACAACATTCAAAAGCTTTTTCTGCTTCCTCGAGCATCTGCTTTGCGCTTCTGACATCTATTCTCTTAATTCGTGGGGCGGATGTGTCAAGAGACACCGGCCCAGTCACAAGAATAACCTCTGCACCTCTTGCGGCTGCTTCTTCAGCTATTGCAAAACCCATCTTGCCACTTGAATAGTTGCCAATAAATCTCACTGGATCTATATTTTCATAGGTCGGGCCGGCAGTGACAAGAATTCTTTTCCCTTTAAGACTCTCTTTTTTCGAAAAGTATTTTTCGACCCTTCTTAATATCTCTTCAGGCTCCTCCATTCTCCCTTTTCCTGAAAGATGGCTGGCAAGTTCACCAGAAGCAGGCTGAATTATTTCCACTCCATCATGCATGAGAGTGGCAATATTTCTTTGAGTAGATGGATGAGCCCACATGTCAAGATCCATTGCCGGAGCCACCATCACGTGGCTTTTAGCAGAAAGATAAGTAGTGATGAGCATATTGTCGGCTACTCCATTAGCCATCTTTCCAATAGAAGAAGCAGTAGCTGGAGCAATCACCATAAGGTCTGACCAAAGGCCAAGGTCAACATGCGAGTGCCACTCCCCCGTGTTGGCAGCAAAAAATTCAGATACGACTGTTTTGCCGCTCAGAGCAGCCAGCGTAGCAGGGGTGATAAACTGCTTTCCATTTGGTGTGATCACGACTTGCACTTCAGCCCCAGCCTTTATGAAAAGGCGCAGAAGGTATGCACTTTTATAAGCCGCAATACCTCCAGAAATGCCCAGTACGATATGTCTTCCTTCTAAACTTTTCTCTTTCATTTTTTCATATACTCATACTGAAGACGTCGGAGTTGGTCTTTAGTTTCTTTTGGGAAATCTCCTTGCATGATCCATTGAATGAATCCAGGCTCATGGCGAACCACATCTTTCACTTTTCGACCTTTATTTTTGCCGAAATTAAAAATTGGTTCGTGATTATCGTCATATACCATGCGACCAGCAAGGTCGACATTTCTTCCCCCACTTGAGAATTCGGCGAGAGCCTTAACGTCGTTTTTCAACTCAGGATAGCGGTCAAGTTGACTTAAGAGAACTTCGTATGTAGCTCTCGTGTCAGCGTTGGCGGAATGAGCCTCGGTCAATTCCTTTCCGCAATAGAATCTGTAGGCAGCCACAAGGGTACGCTGTTCCATTTTGTGGAAAATGCCTTGTACATCAATAAAATTCCTTCCTGCTACATCAAAGGAAAGGCCAGCTCTTCCGAACTCTTCAATCAGAAGGGGGACATCAAATTTGTTTGAGTTAAAGCCAGCAATATCACTGTCGGAGAAAATCTCATGTAAGGATTTAGCTATCTGTCGGAAAGTGGGTTGGTCTTTCACATCATCATCAGTAATATGATGAATAGCTGTGCTCTCTTCCGGAATATGACACTCGGGATTGATCCGGCGTGTCTTCTCTTCCGTATGACCATCAGGGAAAACTTTTATGAGAGAGATTTCGATGATCCTGTCTGAAGTGACACTTGTGCCGGTGGTCTCCAGATCAAAGAATATTATAGGGCGGTTCAGATTGAGTTGCATGAAAACTGAATGAAAATTAATTTTAATTATTCGATCACTTGCATAGGCATCTGAAGCATCACTACATTTTCATTCTCTTTCTGCTCAAAAGGCATGAAGAGTCCCGGGCGGCCTGGATCAGAGAGTTTCACNATGATNGANTCNCCGGGAAGATTATTGAGNACTTCAAGCATNTANACGCTNTTGAANCCAATTGANANNGGNCTTCCNTCNTAGGAGCANGNNANGTNTCTCNTCTGCCTTNGTNGANTANTCAAGNTCTTGNGATTGAAGCANNACNNNATTNTCNTNCATNNTCATCTTNACNAGACTCGANGCNTTGCTTGCNAANAGNGANACGCGGCGCATNGCNGAAAGAAGCACTTGTNCGATCTACNGTCAGTTCNTTNGGNTTGTCNTGAGGNATGACACGATTGTAGTTTGGATAATTTCCTTTTACGAATCGGCAACCAAGACGGAAGTCGCCAAACGAGAAAATAGCGCTTTTATCGTCTTTACGAATCTTCACAGTGTCGATTTCCTTGCTCAAAAGCGAACGTAGAATGGCAGCAGGTTTGCCTGGTAGAATGAAGGAAGTCACACGATTAGGGCTGTAAGCAGAATTGATATAGCGCACGAGTTTATGTGTGTCGGAACCGACAAAAGTGATGTCGTTTTCATGGAAATCCCAATATACACCAGTCATCATAGGCCTGATAGTCTCAGTGCTGATTGCAAACAGAGTGAAGTCAAGTCCTCTTTGTATCACTTCTGAAGGGATGATCATTTCTACAGAAAGATCATCGGTCTCAAAACTATGAGGGTATTCGGCAGCGTCTACACCCATAAAAGCGAAGTGTCCTCCCGGGAATATAAGATCNACAGTGCCAGTAGTCTCTTCGATTTCAAAAGTCAGAGGGAAACTTGCCACTTCCTTTACGACTTCCATGAGTCTTTTGGCGTTGATTGCTATCTTGCCATCAAGCCCCTGATTGGTGATCTCAAGCCTGGCAGTCATCACTGTCTCTTGATCAGAGCCGGTGATGAAGAGAGAATCATCCTTGACCTCAAGAAGAAAATTGTCGAGTATAGAGAGCGCGTTTTTTGCGTTTACTACCTTGCTGACTGCCGAAAGCTGTTGCTGCAAGGTCTTGCCGTGAACGTTGAATTTCATATATCTGTCTTATTGTATTATTTTTCAATATATTAATTTCGCGCTCCATTTATCGTGGAAGTGCGACAGTTCTTAAATGACAAAGATAGCAAAAAAAAACCGTATATGCAAAAAAAGTTCCATGCAATTTCATCTTGCATGGAACTCAGAGCGGAGTCTCTTTCGAGATTATTCTTCAGTTTCTTCAGCCACAACGCATACAGGAACTTCTGCATTTACGTCGCGGTGGAACTTAACTGTGCACACATAGTCGCCAACGATCTTGATAGGATTCTTGAGCGAGATAAGCTTGCGGTCGATATTATGGCCGAGCTTAGCGAATGCATCAGCAATCTGAGCAGCGCCAACGCTGCCATAGATCACTCCGTTGGCACCAGTCTTAGCCTCGATGACGAGCTTAACGTCTTTGATAGCGTCAGCCTGGCTCTGAGCCTCAGCGAGGATAGCTGCGATCTTGTGAGCACGCTGNCGNAGNTTTTCCTGNAGTTCTTTGAGGTTGGCATCAGANGCGATGACAGCCTTNCCNTGAGGAATCAGATAGTTACGNCCATAACCATCCTTCACTTCCACTACATCNTCCTTGTAGCCGAGTTCGACTACGTTNTCTTTAAGAATAAGTTTCATATATAGCTTTCGTTANAATGGTTATTATTTCATTAAGTCAGTTACATAAGGAAGAAGAGCGAGGTGGCGTGCGCGCTTTACAGCCTGAGCCACACGACGCTGGAACTTCAGAGAAGTGCCGGTGATGCGACGGGGAAGAATCTTGCCCTGCTCGTTGAGGAATTTCTTGAGGAATTCAGGATCCTTATAGTCGATATATTTGATACCGCTGCGATTGAAACGGCAGTATTTTTTCTTACGAGTGTCAACAGTAAGAGTAGTAGTATAACGGATTTCGCTATTTGCTGCCATGATTAAGCCTCTTTGGATTCTGCTT
>WFLX010088193.1_pt1 | contig 16520 bp, 12 predicted proteins | sample 4967041 | NCBI WGS metagenome assembly WFLX01 (sample SAMN12857096, study PRJNA449069) | gut metagenome | isolation source: stool from male and female vole | host: Microtus ochrogaster | place: USA:Florida | collected 2017 | reverse complement strand
AGGCATGCAGACAGATTGACTGCTGTTGTTGTTTTGCCAACGCCTCCCTTTTGATTTGCAAGCGCAATGATTTTTTCCATAGTACTCCTTACCTTTCTATATCTAATCTTTCTAAGGAAACATTTTCATCAGCGTTTTCATAAAACTTTTCAAGCTGTAGAAAATAAACCTATATTTCATCGGATAAAGCAAAAAATAAAACTACACAGTCATTATAACACAAAACATATAAGAATTGTTAAACGGATTACATGCTTTTATAAAATTTTTGGGAATGGAGGGAAGTTAAACCATACAATCGTGAAAATTGCGGATCGCCCTTTCAAATAAAACTGGAAATTANANTCAAAANTTTNTATACTAAAATGAACTTTTTACATTTTAATCTCGTCTATTTATCAGAGGATTGTTATAGCCGGAAGGAGAAACGCAGAATGAAAGATAACATGACCTTGCTTGTAACAGAAGCAAAAAAAGGAAGTCAGGCAGCTTACGAAGCGCTGTATCAGAAGACAAAGCAGATGGTATATTTTACCTGCTTTGGTCTGTTGAAGTCAGAGGCTGATGCAGCAGACCAGATGCAGGAGGCATATGCTACGGCATTTCAAAAACTGGACATGCTGGATGATCCGGAGAAATTNCCCNGATGGATCAANCGGATNGCNNTNAACAAATGCAAAGATTTTCTGATTCAGCAAAAGCGGTGGCTTTTGTTATCAGAGGAAAAGGATATTTCTGAAGAGCTTCCTGAAACGGAAGAAGATTTTCTGCCGGAGGAATATCTTATGAGACAAGATATGCGAGAAATTGTGCAGAAGATCATGCAAAAGGAATTATCCGACGTTCAGTACCGGACGGTTCTTTTGTATTATTACGACGGACTTTCGTTATCGGAAATTGCCGAATGGATGGATTGTTCAGAGGGAACGGTAAAATCCCGTCTGTATAAAGCAAAGGAGCTGATTAAAACGGGCATGCAGAAGTATAGTCAGAAACATGACGACAAGCTGTACTCGATTGCTGCATTGCCATTTTTGTTACGATTTTTCCAGATGGAAGCAGAAAAATTGCGGGCTCCGGAATTAAACCCAGATCATTTACAGAACACAAAAGAACCTAATCCGGCTTATCAACAGGATCCGAAACAGGATGTGAAACAAAAACAAAGAAAGGGGAGATTACAGATGGGACAAAAAGGTTTGTCTGGTACAACAGCAGGGAAAATCATAGCAACAGTAGTAACATTATTAGTTATTGTGGGCGGAATCATCGGTTTCTCGGCTATTGCCAATCATAGCAAACAAGTGAATGACAATCATGAAAATAATAGTCAGGGATCAGGAACAAGAGGAGATGACGGGGAAGAGGAAACCGATGATCCTGAAATAGCAGATCTCATTAGTCAGATCTCATTTACAGACGCAGCAACCGGCGAGGATTACTTAAGTGGTCACATTATGAGTATTAAATTTTTATTGGGTTCTGACAATAAGTTCTATTTAGTATTAGATGATGCACATAATTTGTACAAGTGTACGCAACAATCGGATGTATCTGATATATATAAGGAAGGCGATAAAATACAATGGGATATTGAACTTATGTATGCGGATGTCCGGCTGGATACCATAGAAGACGTTTGGGAAATATCCCATTATAACCCCGATACCGGAGATATAGAGGAAGGTGCAGATGGACATAAAAAATGTGTAGTCATATATGGAAATGGATATATGTACAAAGATGGTGAGGAATATGACTTGAATGCCATTGTTCCAATCAGTAAACTGACAGAATACTGGGACGGAGTTGACAATATACTTATCATTGATACAAGTGGAAAACTGCATTATTGGCAAGGTCGTCGGGGCCTTGATACCCTTATTAACCGTCATCCCGAATATGAACTGGTTGGTTTTTTAGATTATTTTGAAGCACCACTTTGTGAAGAGCTTCGAGAAGCAGAAAATTGTGTGGATCTTAATATAAGTGAGGTTTTGTTGTCTGATGGAAAATTAGTTGCAACGAGTTCTCCAGTAAATACGGAGACGTGGGATTATTTTGATGTGGATGCATACACGTTTGAAGAACGAATTGTATCAGAAGGAATTAAAGCCATATATTCCGGTGGAAATATTTTTGAAGATACAGAGGGAAGAATTATTTTTATTCCACCTTATTTACTTAAAGAGGATCGGCGTGAAGAATATGTAGACTGTGATTACGAGGGAGAAATTTTAAATATATATAGTCCGGCTATGTCCCAAATGGAATTGTTGGTACAAACAACGGAAGGATTTTATTATAGCGATTCTTGCTGTGGCACAGAATATGATCCGGAGCCGGAGCCATTTAGAAAACTTACTGTTCTGGAGTCTACGTCTTCACCGATAAAAGAATATGTAGAGGAGTTCGGAGGCAGTGAAGTAAAATTTTTTTTCCTGCTTGAAGACGGTACAGTTTGGGGTTTTATAGACGGTGAGTCATATGATCATTACTATGGCGGTCTTTAAAATGTTTTGTTTCACAATTATTGCAATAATTGTTTCACAATTTTTTACTAGATAATGTTTCACGTGAAACATAATTAATCTATATCTTGTGGATGGGATTTTATGTAAATGGATGTTTCACGTGAAACAAAAATTAAATTTATTGATTGCGCCCAATCTTATTTTTCCTTTTCTGCAAAGTATTCCTTTTAATAACCCAGAAGCCGAAAGTTTTATCCTTTATCTTTTCTTATTATTTCTTTAGGAGCCTCAATTTCATTTACTATTGTATGTTCTGTTAATTCGGACATAATTTTTATTTTTTTATTGATTAAAGGACGCATACAATTTGGCACATGTTCCTGATGTGCACGATGAATCGCCACGCATTCCTTACAATTTCCATGATATCGACAAACCTTCTTGCAAGAACAATGATCTTTGTTTTTATACTCCTCTCTAAATTCAGATGCAAATTCCTCTTGTAATCGAAGTCCTTCTTCTCTGTTACCTTGATGAAATTGCTCCATTGCTGCCAATTCTTTTTCATTGCCTTCTATTTTCATTTGTTTTACCTCTGTCAAATTTCGATTTTCAGCTAGATAAATTATAGTTTATACCACGGCTCTTATTTTTCCAATAAAATCGTCTGTAACATACCCTACAGACGGTACATGGATAAAAATTACACGACAGTTATATTTTCTCAGCATATACCAATAGGCTTCGTTACACAAGGACTGGGTTGGCAGATTCCCTGTACGAGTAATAATTCCGTTTTGGTTCAATTTCATAGCAATTGAATCAAAATCCACGGTTGAATATAGGCACACTTCACCTCTTTGGGCAACGCAATCTATTCTTATATTCCCTTTTAGCTTTTTATCTAACCCAAACATGTAGACCAAATCATATGTACCGCTGATATTGTCAATATCTTTCTTCAGGCCACTATATGAATTTGTCAAAAACAATTTATCGCCGCTAAGACTTCTTACAATTTTATTGGATGAATTGCCGTTCCCCTTAAAAGCAACGTATAAAACAGACATTTGTTTACCTCGCTAAATCCCGATTTATTGTATTTAAAACCTATTTTTTATATGTACACTATTCCAAAAAGAAATATTCAACGCTGTTCTTTCAGTTTCTTCTTTATACTTTTCACTTTACTGATATTTGCATTTGTGTCTTTCATAAATTTCTGTAGTTCCACTTTTACGCGTTCGGGATCCATATACATATATTCTTCTACCGTCTTGGCAAATGACTTTAATTCTTTGGTATATTGATTAGCAAAATAATTTAAAACCTCTTCCGTTTCTTTCATCAATTGATCGCTTACGATCACATGATCTTCCTGATCAACAACACTTACTTGTTCTAAAGCCGTCCGGTATTTTTCCGTTTTATCAGATAGTTCATTTATTTTATTTCCGGTCTCCAAACAATCTTTTTCTATCTGCTGCTTTTTTTCAGTTTCCTCTTTTATACGATTCTGTACAGTATCATCATTATTATAGGCGGAAAGAAATTTATTTTTTGTCTCTTTCTCCTGTTCCAGAACCGCAATAAAACGCTCCTGCTCCTTAATCTTCTTTTCCTGTTCTTTAAGAAATTCTTCCGCTTCAGATAACTGTCCTGAATATGATCTATATTCTTCCTCCAAGAAATCTTTTACCGAATCTAATTCTTTAATCATAATAATCCTCCATGTCAGAGCCTCAAATATTCCTCTTTTCTTCTCACACTAAAGGTTCCTTCGCCGGTGTCCCCGCTTTCCTCGGATATTTCTTCGGCGTCGGTTTTACTTTTCGGATAACGCAGAGATTTCTATGATAGTCTGTACAAGGCAAAATAAAATCAAAAACTTTTTCAATCCTTCCACCAAGAATATCAACTGCATATTCCGCCTTTTCTTGTTCCCGTACAAGTTCTTCTGATTTATAAGCAACAAATATTCCGCCTCTTTTTACATAAGGCAGACAATATTCCGAAAGTGTGGAAAGATTGGCTACCGCTCTGGAAACCACAATGTCAAAACCCTCCCTATTTCCTGCTGCGCTCTTTGCATAATCTTCAGCTCTCCCATGCAACGCTGTAATACCTGACAATCCTAATTTTTGAATCACTTCATTCAGAAAATTGATTCTTTTATTTAAGGAATCCAACATAACGACAGCAAGCTGCGGATATACAATTTTTAATGGGACTGCCGGAAATCCCGCGCCGGTTCCGATATCCAATAATTTTATCTGCTGATTTTCAGCACACGCTGCATGTATGATATCAATTTCATTGCCCTTCACCAATGCAAGGCTGTCCAAAAAATGTTTCTTTAATACCTCGTCATATTCTGTTATTGCTGTCAGGTTGACCTTTTCATTCCATTCGACCAACAATTCATAATACATCTGAAACTGTTCCAACTGACGGTCAGTCAATTCTATTGAAAACTCACTGCAATATTTCTTTAACTCCTGCATACTAATCCTCCATGTCAGAGCAGTTTTACTGCGATGACACGCGATGAGAAATCTGCGTATGCGGTTTCTCATCTGCGATCAAAGCAATTTGAGGCTCTGACTCAAATTGCTGATTGAAAAATAAGATATCAATCTTATTTTTCAATCTAATCCTCCATGCCGCCTCATTTTCTTTTGTATGTTTATCTTCCCTCTCTTAACATCTCATCCAGCCTGTCCCGCCAGGTATCATGCACCGTCGCCTTTTTCTGATTGGCAATGATCTTTTCCGCAAGCAATGGATGATCTAATATCATCTTAATTTTATCTGCCAACGCATCAAGATGATCCAGCTGATAAAATGCAATATTTTCCAAATCCTGAAATCTTTCTTTCAGATAAAGGGACTCATCCGTAAGACAAACCGCTCCATTCAACATCGCATTAAAAATTCTCTCATGCGCGCCATCCTTAAACCATGGCTGCATATTTAAAACAATTTTACAATCTTTCATTTTCTCTATACATTCTTGCGGTGTTATTTCTCCATGCAGTTTTACATTGTCCGGTAACCGGTCAGCAAAACATGTCCAGTTTTCCCCAAAGATATGCAGATCAATTCCGGCATTGGCAATCTCCATAATTATTTTTTTCTGGAAATATTCTTTTACCGCATAAAATGTATTCTCATATAATAATGCCAGCAGTTCCTTTTCCTGTGCCGGATTAAAATTTAAATTCTGATCTTTTAAAAATAATTTGTATATGCTATCCAGCGACATATTTGGAAATTTAATAAGAAGATCATATATCATCCGTTCCACATCTGTTTTTAACGGGACGCTTGGTTTGTTCCCGGCAAAATAAGCAACATCCATCCTGCGTTCATCATAAGGAATATCTTCTTTTGTCAAACGTACTCCTCCATGAGAAAGAAAAAAGCATTTCTGCTGAGGATAATATTTTTTTATAAAATTGCAATGCTGCCGATCCACAACAACTGTATTCATAGACCGGATCTGCAGATCAAATACACTCATAAACCATTGTGGTGGATCCACCAGAATATTATAAAGTTTTACCTGTTTCAGATCCCAGTAAAATTGATCGTTTGCTAAAATATTGATTCCGACATTGTTAAAGGTTATAACAATAGTATTCTCATCAATATCTTTATCGATCNAAGATANTGNCTGCTTATAATCNNTANCANATATATCTAATATAACAACNTCATNCAACTGNCGATTTATTTGATCNAGAAAATAATTCAGTGTTATTATCGGTCCCTTTATTAAAACAATCATAGACTATCTCCATGCACTAGACTTTACTATCAAACAATTCCCTTAATAATCTTTATATTTCTCTTGTTACCTCGTTTTATCTTTCATTTTCTAATTATTTCTCATATATTTATCTTTATTAAATAAGTTCTATAATTTGTTTTATTATATATGATACTGTCTATCCCTTTGCATCCAGATATACCAAAAGAACAGAAATATCCGCCGGACTGACGCCGCTGATCCGGGACGCCTGTCCTACATTTAATGGACGAAATTCTTTCAGCTTCTGCCTTGCTTCCAACCGAAGACTACTGATCTCATCATAATCAATATCTTCCGGGATCCTTCTGGTCTCCATCTTCTTAAACTGCTTCACTTGCTGTTGCTGACGTTTGATATAACCGTCGTATTTGATATTGATATTGATCTGTTCAATAATATCTTCTAATATAAAACCTCTGTTTTCTCTGATACGAAATCTTATCTCTTCCTGATCTGATCTTGGCACAGATCCTTCTTCTAAAAGATGATGTTCCGATATCTCATGATTTATCTGCTCTATCTTGTTGTACACTTCTTCCCTCTTCGGATCGATTTCCGCCAGTATCTCATACGAAAGCTCCGGTCTGCAGATCAGCTCCGCCATAGAAGTACTTTTCTTGACCGCAGCGCTTTCATGCCGTTCCAAAAATTCCTGAACTGTACTATTAGCGCCAACCATAGTGGAAAACATTCTTTCCACTTCCTGACAAATGATCTCTTCTTTCCGGCAGGTCATTTCATATACTTCCTTTTCAACCAGACCTACCTGATATCCATACTTCCGAAGCCTGAGATCCGCATTATCCTGCCTCAGCAAAAGGCGGTATTCCGCTCTTGAGGTCATCATACGATAGGGCTCCCGGTTATCCTTGGTAATCAAATCATCGATCAACACGCCGATGTAAGCCTCTGACCGATCAATAATCAATGGTTCCTTTCCTTGTATCTGAAGCGACGCATTGATACCGGCAATCAAGCCCTGTGCCGCTGCTTCTTCATAACCGCTGCTGCCATTAAACTGTCCAGCGCAGAATAACCCCTTTATTTTCTTTAATTCCAGAGAAGGCAAAAGCTGTTTGGGGGAAAGACAATCATACTCTATGGCGTATGCGTTTCTGACAATCTTACAATTCTCCAGTCCGGGTACCGTGCGGTACATGGCAAGCTGTACATCCTCCGGCAGAGATGAGGACATACCGCCCACATACATTTCATTCGTATGCAGCCCTTCCGGTTCGATAAATACCTGATGCCGCTCCTTCTCCGCAAATTTCACAACTTTATCTTCAATCGAAGGGCAATATCTGGGACCTGTCCCTTCAATAATGCCGGCATAAATTGGTGAACGATCAAGATTGGCGCGGATGATCTCATGGGTCTTTTCATTAGTATAAGTCAACCAGCAGCTGACCTGATCAATCTGAATATCGTCCGGATCCGTAGAAAAAGAAAAGGGCACAATCCTTTCGTCACCAAACTGTTCTTCCATCTTACTGTAATCTATACTTCTGCCATCCATTCTGGCAGGCGTTCCTGTCTTAAATCTCCTAAGTTTTATTCCATAGCTTTCCAACGATTCCGTCAAATGAGTCGCCGCCTGCAGACCATTAGGACCTGTATAAGTAATCGCTTCGCCACAAAGACACCTGGCATTCAGATAAGTACCGCTGCAAATGATAACTGCTCTGCATTCATAAACAGCACCCGTATATGTGCGGATTCCCGTAATTTTATTATTTTCGTCTACCGGCTCGCATATGATTTCGCATACTTCGGCCTGCTTGATCGTCAGATGCTCCTGCCGTTCCAAAACTTTTCTCATACAGCGGGTATAATCCGCCTTGTCCGCCTGAGCGCGCAATGAATGGACTGCCGGACCTTTGGAACGGTTCAGCATTTTTGACTGAATAAAAGTCTGATCGATCACTTTTCCCATTTCACCGCCAAGGGCATCCAGCTCTCTGACAAGATGACCTTTCGATGAACCGCCGATATTCGGATTACAGGGCATTAATGCAATGGAATCAACGCTGACTGTAAAAATCACCGTTTCCATTCCCATCCGGGCACAAGCAAGAGCCGCTTCGCAGCCGGCATGACCGGCACCGATGACGCATACATCAACCTGCTCTCTTATAGTATTTTTTCTTGTTATTTCCGTATTTTCCATTCTTAATCTCCGCACCGTACTATCAATGACATATGTCATTTGACATATGTCATTTAATTTTAAATTCCAGAGACAAGACTTCCGCCTTACCTCTGGAATAAGAATTTCCGTATAATCATTCTACAAAATAAGTACGGTTCTCTCTTCTGGGCGGTGTCTGGGGATATTCTCCCTCAATAAATCCAAGAGCAAGATGTCCGATACCTTCAAACTCACCTTCGATGCCCAAAGAAGCAGCCCACTCCTTCCATTCCGGCAATTCAAATTCTTCCTTTGCTCTGTGGATCCAACAGGAACCAAGTCCCAATTCATGTGCTGCAAGCATCATATTTCCAAGAGTAAGACTGCCATCATATACATATGTGGGACGTTCCTTCAAAGCAAGAACTACCAAAATTACGGGCGCACCGTAAAACGGATCAAAGTCCTCTCCCCGTCCCATAAATTTTGCATTGATCTTTTGCAGCTCATCACGCTTTTCCTTATTTGTAACAGCAATAATCAATGGTACTTGAACATTCATCCCACTTGCTGCGTAAGTACCGGCTTCCATGATCTGCTCAATCAATTCCTTAGGCACCATGTCTTTTTTAAAAGAACGGATACTTCTTCTTGATTTCATTTTTTCTATTATATCGCTCATTTTCTTTCTACACCACCCTTTAATATCATTTTCTTATACAATCATTTTTTTCACTTCTTACCCGCTTCATATGCAGTGCTGCCACGATATCTTGCATCATCATCATAATATTCAGGGCTTCTGAATCTTGAGTCGTCATTATAATAATCGTTGTTCGCCGCACTTGCGTTATTGTACTGTGTTCCATTATATTGCATGCCGGCATTGTACTGTGCTTCTGTGCTATATTGTGATGTATTGTTTTGCATACTTGAGTTATATTGCACTGTATTACTTTGCATACCTGGATTATATTGTGCCGCATTGTTATTCGGCATGCTGTTCCCATAATTTACAGAATTCTCATTTGACACTTCAAAATATTGTCTATTCTTCACATTTTTATAATGTCTGATAACACAAACAATACCGGTAATATCAGCTACAATCCAAATAGCGACAGCAATTAATATAGGTATAAAACTGGCCGCATCTGTGTTCGTTACAGTGCTGATCATCAAGATCAATCCAAATAACACGATAGCGGAAAAAATTAACGAGGGCACTGCTATTATCAAAACAATGATCATGATCGCTAATGCTGATGACTTGGCGTACGGATAGGAAACAGAATCATACTTCTTATTTCCGTTCTTATCATAATACATATATTTTTTTACAGTACCCGTACCACTCTGATATATTTGACTACCTTGATAATTTGGATCGCCCTGAAACGTCGTTTGATTCTGATAAGGAACTCCCGTACCACTTGGATTATTTCCTCCTATAGCGCCGGGAACTGTATTTGCATAACCCTCTAACGGAACTTCCTGATAATCCCTTTTGCCTATTATATATGATCTGATCACACCACCGACAGCGTAAAAAATAACTACATTCCATATAACAGCAAAAACAAGTGATGCTACCGCCTCACCACCATTATTATTCTTCATCATATATGTCAAAGACTTTTTAAATGCCTTTTCAAATGCCTCTCCTACAGAAACATTATTCCGCANTAAATTGTCATGAAGGTCATCTCCAANNCTATCNACATTAGATTCCGTAAGGATCGGATCTGTATCATCTCCCTGAATCCCTTCCCATGACCAATCCACAAANTCCAATTCTGCNGCATTTTCCGGNTCNGAATAAACGATCAGAAAATGCTGTTCATCTGAAAANGNATTAATATATATNTNATAAGCATANTNCCANAGTTCATNANAATNNTACTTCCAATCCTCATCATATACCGTCATGACATAAGGTGAAATTCCTGTCTCATCTTCAAATTCCTGTAATATTTCTTCCAAAGAATCTTCATCATCGATCACTCCGGCCCCATCCATGATATGTACATCTGTTGGTTCATATTCCGGTCTCAGAGGTTTCGTCGGTGTAAGAGTTAAGAAAACAGACACCACAGAAAAAATACCAGCTAAAATAAAGGGAATAAAAAATATCAAAGGAAAAATAAGTTGAAAAGAGCTTGCTTTAGTCGGCATTTGACTGCCATAAATATATCTTTCTCTGCCATGCCTGTCATAATATCTAAATCTTCTTGCATGTGGAAAAGGTCTATTGGAATAACGGGGTGAATTACCTCCGCCGCTTCCTCCATGACTGCTGCTATGATGTCCACCACTGTGATGTCCACCACTATGACTTCCTCCGCCTGATCTATGTGCCATTTGTTTATCCTCCCTTTTTATTTTTTACCACTTTCATAAGCCGTACTACCACGGTATCTTGCATCATCATCATAATATTCAGGACCTCTGAATCTTGATTCGTCATTATAAAAATTGCTATCCGCCGCACTTGCTGCATTATATTGTGAGGTATCAACATTATACTGCGTTGCATTGTTATTTGGCATTCCTTCATTATACTGTGTTCCGGTATATTGCATTCCTGTGTTATACTGTGCTGCATTGTTATTTGTCATTCCTGTGTTATACTGCGATGCACTATTATTTGTCATTCCCTCATCATAAAGTGCGCTGCTTCCCGTTACATCAACATAATCTCTATTTTTATGAATTAAATAACGTCTAACTGCAAAAAATGCAACGATAAATAATGCCAAATTCCAAACAAGAGAACCGACCAAAAAAAATGTAATAAGAGGAGGTACCTCCTCACCCAAAGACGTTCCTTCCTGGATCATTAAAATTATTNCCCATAAAGAAGGAANAGATTTAAATAACAATGGCACTACTACAAAAAGAACTAACAACATAGNCACAAGAGCGTNCTTAGAAGGTNCCATANGAGTAGAAACATACTTCTTATTTCCGTTCTTATCATAANACATNTATTTTTTCATATTATTTGTATTACTNTGATATACCTGNCTGCTTTGATACATCTGTCCATTTTGAGGATTTGAACCATTCTGAAACGTGGTATTATTCTGATTAGAAATCCCTGTTCCACTTTGATACGCCATACCATCTTGAAAAGTTGTTCCATTTTGGTACGCTGTGTTATTTCCATATCCCATCGCGCCGGGAACTGTATTTGAAGACCCCTCCATCGGAACCTCCTGATAATCCCTATTTCCCGTGATAAATGACCCGATGATACTAATGACAAAGATAATCAAAAATATATTCCATATGACACCGAAAATAAGCATTGATGTCTCATCACCATTACTATCGCGTTCCATCATATACGACAGAGAGTTTTCAAATGTATTTCTAAATGCTTCTCCTACAGAAATATCATTCCGATATAAATTGTTCTGAAGGTAGTTTCCAAACCTATCTACTTTAGATTCTGTAAGAATCGGATCGGTTTCATCTCCCTGAATCCCTTCCCATGACCAATCCACAAAATCCAATTCTGCAGCATTTTCCGGTTCGGAATAAACGATCAGAAAATGCTGTTCATCTGAAAAAGTATTAATATATATATAATAAGCATAGTCCCAAAGTTCATCAAAATGCTCCCAATTATCATCATATACCGTCATTACATAAGGTGAAATTCCCGTTTTATCTTCAAATTCCTGTAATACGCTTTCCAAAGAATCTTCATTATCAATCACTCCGGCTTCATCCATAATATGTACGGCCGTCGGCTCATAAACCGGATTTAAAGGTTTCGGCGCTGCAGAAGAAAAGAAAGGAACTATCAAAGTAAAAACACCAACAAGTAAAAAGGGTAATAAAAATAATAAGCCAACAATTAATGAAACAATACCCGATTTTTGCGGTACTCCATTGCAATAAATATACCTTTCCCTACCCTTTCTATCATAATATCTAAATTTTCTTGAATTGTAAAAAGGGCTACTGGAATAAGTGAGTCCGCTTCTTCCACCGCTGCTATGATGACCGCCACCGCCATGATGACCACCGCTATGACTTCCGCCGCCTGATCTGTGTGCCATTTTAAAATCCTCCTCTATTATACAAAGTTAGAATAATCTACTTCTTTCCGGCTTCATATGCCGTACTGCCACGATACCTTGCGTCATCATCATAGTATTCAGGACCCCTGAATCTTGCGTCATCATTATAATAATCATCAGCCGCCGTACTTGCCGCATTACTCCCATATCCCATCGCGCCGGGAACCGTATTATTGACAGAACCTTCCANCGGAACTTCCTGATAGTTTATTTTACCTATCTTATATTNTTTAATATTATAGATAATAAAGTATAAGATGAANAAAAACATTANCAATAAAATTATTATTGTTACTACTGCATCTGCCATATAATTGTATTCCATCATATACGTCAGGGATTCTTCAAATGCCTTTTCAAATGCTTCTCCTACAGAAATCTTATTATTCAGAAAATTTTTATGAAGGTCTTCTTCAAACCTATCCACATTTGTTTCCGTAAGGATCGGATCAGTCTCATCTCCCTGGATTCCTTCCCATGACCAATCTACAAATTCCAATTCCTCTGCATTTTCCNGTTCGNAATAGACAATCAGAANATGCTGTTCATCTGAAAATTTATTAAGATATATATAATAAGCATACTCCCAAAGTTCATCATATTTCCCCTGCCATTCCGAATCATATACCGTCATAACATAAGGTGAAATTCCGGTTGTTTCCTCAAATTGCTGTAGTATGTCTTCCAAACCGTTTTCATCTTCGATCACGCCGATCCCGTCATTGATATGTACATCCGTGGTTTCATAGACCGGCTCCAAAGGTTTTGGCGGCATAAAAATATAAAGATTTGTTGCGACTACCAAGTAACCCATAAGAAAAAAGGGCAGGTATACAACCAAATGCAAAATCAACTCGCCTATTTTCATTCTTTTTGGAATGCGATCACAGTATAAATATTTTTCCGTCCCTTTTTTGTCATAATATCTAAATCTTCTTGCATTTAGAAAAGGTTTTTGGGAATAACGTGCCAATTTTGTTCCGCTGCCGCTCCTGCCGCTGCTGTGGCTGCTATGATGACCGCCGCTATGACTTCCTCCGCCTGATCTATGTGCCATTTGTTTATTCTCCTTTTTTGTTTCCGCCGCTAATAAACTGCACCGTTATCATCCTATACAATATATTCTTTGATTGCCGCCGTAATTGTTTCCGCCGCTTTTAAATGGGCATAATATCCTGGATGCATCCTGGAACCCACCGTATCTTCATCCGTATTAGGAAGAGTAATAAAGTCAATCTTCTCATCACCGCTTTCTTTCCGGTAAAGATCAATTCCTTCCTGAATCACCGGCGCCATGGCATCCCCAAGAATTCCGAAACACCAGCAGATACGCGCTTTGGGATTGTTCTTTCTGAGATTCTTCAAAAAATTTGTTACCGCATCCCTGACTTTAATAATATCTTCCCTGACATAATCTTCTCCTTCCATATGCAGCTTATAAACTTTTCCCGTATCAGGATCTTTAAAAGCTTCATTATGAAAAGCGCCATCGTCATTGGTTCCGAGGTTGACACAGATAATATCCGGCTGCCACGAAGCAAAATCATTTTTTTCTAAAAAGCCAAGCGTTTTGAATTTTTCTCCGGGAATCACACCACAGATATCTTCATAATAAAGTGGTATCGCACAAGATGGATTATTATCCCAGGAAGAATATACGCCCCATCCGCTTTGTGAGATTACCCTGTAATCTGCATTCATTTCTTTTGCTACCAGATACGGATAGGAAAAAGGATGGCAAAAGAACATGGAGATCCAGTCTTCATCAGGACCTGTTCCAATCGTCCCTTCACCGGATGTAATGCTGTCCCCAATAAATTCCATCTTCAAAGGNCGANCCTCTACCGGAAGAATCNCCCCATCCAACTTTACAGCATAAACATTAATACAATGCTCCGGATCACAATTCATCGCCTGTACATCTTTAATAATGCGGACATTTGTTACTTTTTCCGGATTTCTCATGCGAAATACGGGAATCCATTCCTTTTCCTTTTTCAACATCTGTCTCGCAATAAAAGAACCGTTGATCATAATGGAGATCCAATTCTCATAATCAACATAGCAGCTTTCTATCTCTATATACAGCTCGCTGCATTTTACATTCATTTCTATAGCGCTGCCGGTCCATATCAGTTTTGCAGGATCACGGTTCTGGATCGTCCTGCCATGCACTTTGATGTCTTCATTATCTTTTAAAGAAATAGTATGTAGATTCATAATTATTCACCCTTTCTTAATTAATTACCACTACAAAAAAACAAGTATAAAAAATATCTGAATTTGAAAATCAACTGCTAATATAATAATAAGATATAATTAATATATCATTAATATAAAAAGAATAATGGTTACAAATCAAGAAATAATACTGCACATTATAAGACTTAATATCGGAAAATAGCATTATCTAATATTTTTATATATGATCGTTCATGTATTTCTATAATATTTTTCTGTTTATAATATAACACACAATCTCTTAAGTTACTAATATATCTTTATTGAAGAAAATCTTTAATAAAGGCAGACATATATAAAAAAGAAGCGTAAACTCCGCTTCCTTTCTATTTTCCCATACAAAATTTAGAAAATATTTCCTCCATAAGGTCGTCACTGATTTCTTCACCGATGATATTACCAAGATGAACATAAGCATCCGTCAGATCAATAGATAAGAAATCCTCCGGCATTCTATTTTGAATGCTCCCTTTTACCAGATCCAGACTTTTTTCACATTCCTTCAACTCCTGCATATGGCGGACATTGGTGATCACAAGCTCATCATTTAAGCTGATATTTCCATGAAAAAACAAACGGTGAAGTTCATCAACTAATTCTGATTTCCATTGATCATCATCTTCCTGATATACCTTGGTACAAGTATCAATAATACAAAGATTATTTTTTGTGTTGTGATTTTCATTCCGGTTAGTATTATTTTGTCCGCCAACTTGGTTCCAACGGTTTAAGAGATCTTCCTTTCCCGTCATCGTCGCAAGATCTGACTTATTTAACAGGACGATCACATTTTTTTCCCGTATCAAAGAAATGATCTCATCGTCATTTTCATCCAACGGTAAAGAAGAATCCGCCACATACAGGATCAGATCTGCATCCATCGCATATTTTTTCGCTCTGGATATTCCGATTTGTTCCACCTCGTCTGACGCTTCCCGGATACCTGCCGTATCAACAAGATTCAATACTATATCACCGATTTTTACCGATTCTTCCAGAACATCCCTTGTAGTACCCGCCATCTGCGTAACAATTGCCCGTTCTTCACAGGATAAAATATTTAACAGTGAAGATTTTCCTGCGTTGGGTTTTCCGATGATCACCGTACGGATGCCTTCTTTACGAATCCGTCCATTCTGAAAAGAATTTCTCAACTGCTCTGTCTGATGAAGAATATCTTCTATCTTTCCTTCCAGTTTTTCCGGATAACCATCCAGACTGATATGCTCTGGATCATCCAAAGCAGATTCAATAAAAGCAATTTCATAGATGATATCTTCCCGCAGCTTTTTTATCATATTATATAGACTGCCGTGCAGCTGGCTTAAAGAATTTTTCAGTGCAAATTCATTCTTAGAATGAATCAGATCCATCACCGCTTCCGCTCTGGATAGATCGATCTTTCCATTTAAAAATGCTCGTTTGGTAAATTCTCCCGGTTCCGCCAGCCTTGCTCCATGAGTAAGAACTATCTGCAGGATTCGGTTGGTTACATACATTCCTCCATGACAGTTGATCTCTATGGTATCCTCGCCAGTATAGCTATGGGGTGCACGCATCAAACTGACCAGCGCTTCGTCGATCATTTCACTGCCATCATAAATCATACCAAAATGCATGGTATGACTATTTTGTTCACTTAATTTTTTATTTGATTTTGTCCGAAACACACTTTCGCCTACCGCAATGGCTTTTTCTCCGCTGATCCTTACAATTCCGATTCCGGCGTCTGTCATTCCTGTAGCGATAGCAGCGATCGTTTCTTGGTT
>WFLX010044621.1_pt1 | contig 16520 bp, 11 predicted proteins | sample 4967041 | NCBI WGS metagenome assembly WFLX01 (sample SAMN12857096, study PRJNA449069) | gut metagenome | isolation source: stool from male and female vole | host: Microtus ochrogaster | place: USA:Florida | collected 2017 | reverse complement strand
AGGCGTAGGCGGTGTGGGAGCCTTCGGAGCCGGTGAATACAGTATGCGTATATGGCTCAATCCCGAAGCAATGCGATTCCGTCATCTTACCCCTACGGATATCGAGCAAGCGATCCAGGCTCAGAATATAGAGGTATCGGCCGGTTCTGTCGGCACACCTCCCGGCAACACCGGAAGTCAGTTTGAATTCACCATCACCAGTCAGGGACAGTTGAAATCTGCCGAAGAATTCGGCAACATAATCCTTCGGGCTGAAGATGGAGGAGTGTTGCGTCTCAAGGATGTCGCCAAGATTGAATTAGGCAGCTCAAGCTATACCACGGTTACCAAGATCAATGGAGAAGAGACGGCTCTGATAGGTATCGAGCAGTTGCCCGGAGCGAATGCTCTTGATGTGGCTAAGGGTTGTGAAGTAGAATTGGAGCGACTGTCGCAATACTTTCCGGACGGTGTGCACTACAATATCGTACAGAACTCCACGGTATATGTCACCGAGTCGATAGACAATGTGCTCGTCANTTTTGTACTGNCATCGCTTATAGTTATGATCGTGATCCTTATCTTCCTTCAGGNCTGGCGGGCAGTAGTCATACNCATGCTTACGATTCCGGTGTCATTGATAGCCACATTCGCGGTTATGAAGATAATGGGTTTCACACTCAATACCCTTACATTGTTCGGTCTTGTGTTAGCCATAGCCATTGTGGTGGACGATGCCATAGTGGTGGTGGAAGACTGTTCACGAATAGTAGACAAGGGTCTCATGAACCGGCGTCAGGCGGCTGAGAAAGCCATGGTGGAGCTTCAAGGCCCGATTGTGGGTGAGGTGCTTGTTTTGCTTTCGGTGTTCATCCCTACGGCTTTCGTCAGCGGTATCACCGGAGAACTCTACAAACAGTTTGCGTTGACCATTGCTGTCTCCACAGCTTTTTCAGGCTTCAACGCCCTTACTCTGACTCCGGCGTTGTGTGCTCTTTTCCTCACACCACGTAAGCAATCCAAATTTTTCATATACGTATGGTTCAATAAATTCTGGGCTAAATGTGTGACCATCTATGAGCGCATAATAAATGTGATGCTTAAGAAGCCACTTGTGTCGATGTTTGTATTCCTTGTCATAGCAGCCGTGGCAATATGGGGATTTGTGAAATGGCCTACCAGTTATATTCCGGAAGAGGATATGGGTTATTTCCTGACTTCCATACAGTTGCCGACCGGGGCCTCGGTAGAACGCACGGAGAAGGTGGTAGACAATCTTGCCGCAGAGATAAAGAAGATACCCTACGTCAAAGATGTGATGGCTATGTCGGGCTTCTCCATGATGGGAGGAGGTGCTTCCTCCAACGGAGGAACGATAATGGTGATGCTGACCCCATGGAAGGAAAGGGGGAAGAAGGGCTCTGTCAACAATGTCATGGATATGGTGGACGAGATTTCGGCACGTCAGCAGGAGGCAGTGATATTTTCAGTGAATCCGCCGGCCATACAAGGACTCGGCATGACGTCGGGTCTTCAGATGCAGCTTCTCGACATCAACAGCTTAGGCACTGCCGAGATTATGAAGGCTTTGAAAGAGGTACAGGCAAGGGCACAGTCAGATCCGCGTATAAAGTCAGTGACCACACTTGATCAGGGTTTGGTGCCGCAGTATTCAGTTAAAGTAGACCGAGACCGGGTAGAACTTCAGGGTATAGACATCAGTCAGGTTTACAGTGTGCTTTCCTCTTACTTGGGCAGCAGCTATGTGAATGACTTCGTTGATTTCGGTCGCACTTTCCAGGTTACGATGCAAGGTGACGCCATGTCGCGTCGCAACGCCAATGACATCATCAAGCTTTCGGTTCCTAATTCCGATGGTAACATGGTGCCGTTCAGCACTTTCTGCTCGATTGTGCCAACTATGGGAGATCCGAGCATATCACGCTATAACATGTATCAGACCATGTCGCTTACNGCCACTCCGGCCAANGGGGTCAGCACNTCNGAGGGAATACAGGCTATGGAAGAGATAGTNAGAGATGCNNTGGGTAAGAATTTCTCTTATGCNTGGACAGGCATAGCCTATCAGGAGACACAATCAGGCACAACCATNAGNTTCGTGTTTATCTTCGCCATNGTNATGACAATNTTGGTGCTTTCNGCNCANTATGAGAGNTGGACCGACCCTATNGCNGTTGTNTTGAGTATGCCGACCGCNATCTTAGGNACGGTATTGGGATGTATTTTCATGGGNCANAGNATNAGTATCTATACCCAGATAGGATTGATATTGCTTTTGGGTATGTCAGCCAAGAATGCCATTCTGATAGTGGAGTATGCCATGGACTTCCGCAAGAGCGGCAAGAATATCATGCAGAGTGCCCATGATGCGGGAGTGATCCGTTTCCGTCCGATCATGATGACAGCGTTGGCGTTTGTGTTCGGTGTGATGCCGATGATGTTCTCAACGGGTGCCGGAGCCAACAGCCGTATAGAATTGGGTACGGCCGTAGTGTTCGGTATGGCATTGAACGGTTTGATAGGTACGTTGTTTGTACCGACCTTCTGGGAAGTTATGCAAACCATAAATGAGCGCTACCTCTCTAAGATAATAAAGGAGCCGCCTGTAAAATCAGCTCCGGATAACGGTTCGACCGGTGGCATCTGATGGCCTNCAAATTGCNCTANATAATACCCGCAAATTNCACTAAATAATAAAGGNGAAGCNANNGCTTCNCCTTTATTATTTAGTGTAATTAAAATTAAGAGCGGTAAGCGAGGCTCGAACTCGTGACCCTCAGCTTGGGAAGCTGATGCTCTACCAACTGANCTATTACCGCATTGCAGGTGNAAAATTAATTATTCTTTCCAATATTTCCAAATTTTGCAAATAATATATTTTCTGTCGGTTTTAGATAGCCTCTTACGGGAGAAGAATTATTAAAAGTCTCCGATTGTTTATGGAGTTTGAAATAATACTAAGGATTAACATTTTTACGTTAAAAAGGTAGCTATCGGTCAATTCCCGAACCGATGATTATTTTGGAAACTCCTTCTTATGAAATTAATTGAAATCAATCTCAATAAAATCTGTGATCTGTGCCGGAAGCATAAGGTCAAGTCCTTAGCTGTATTCGGATCTATTCTTACGGATAGATTTAATGATAGCAGAGATGTGGATTTGCTTGTAAATTTCGATACAACTGATCACGAGAATTGGGAATATGTCAAACTACTGGGTGGGGGTAGAATGATATAATAAGATTGATTGAAGAAAGGAAAAAGGTCAGATAGATTAATGATTTTTATAATAGGGAGTGTCTTTTTTCTTGTTTTGGTTGACTTAGGCGTTTTTTTCTTTGTTTTCCAAATTTTTTTGCTAATTTTGCGTTTCAATCTTTCCAGAGAGGAAAGTCATAACTTATCTTTTGTATTATTTTTATGGCTACCGAGTATTATCTTATTATCAATGAGGCTCAAAAGGGCCCTTTCACTTTCGAGGAACTCTCAGCTCAGGGCCTCCGTGCCGATATGCTTGTATGGAGAGCCGGACTGCCGGATTGGATCAAGGCAGCGGAACTTCCGGAGCTTTTCGAGTTGGTAAAGACCACAAACGCCTCGAATCAGAATTTCGGGGCCAATCCACAATACGGTCAACAGAAGCAGCCTAACTACGGACAGAATCCGCAGTACGGTCAGCAGCCCAACTACGGACAGAATCCGCAGTACGGACAGCAGCAACCCAACTACGGACAGAATCCGCAGTACGGTCAGCAGCAACCTAACTACGGACAGAATCCTCAGTACGGCCAGCAACAGCCCAACTACGGACAGAATCCGCAGTACGGTCAGCAGCCCAACTACGGTCAGAACCCTCAGTACGGTCAGCAACCCAACTACGGTCAGAACCCTCAGTATGGTCAAAACCCGAATAATTATCCTCAGCCTGTAAGACAGAATTGGCAAGTTTGGGCTATTGTAGCCACAATCGTTGGATTCTTCTTTTCCTGCATAGGTGGTATTTTCGGTGTAATTGCCATAATCCAGTCGAATAAAGCCAACAGTTTTTACCGGATGGGATATGACCAACAGGGAGATCAGGCCAACAATACAGCCAAGACAATGACGATAATCGGTCTGGTGTTGGGAGGTATTGGTCTGTTAGGCAACTTCTATCTCTTCTCTAACGGAGGGTTGTTCTCCATACTGTGACAATGAAATACTTCGCCATGATCGACGGGGAGCGCCGTGGCCCCTATCAACTTGACCAATTGGCAGAAGCCGGTGTGCGTCCTTCCACCTACGTATGGTGTAAAGGCATGGCTGACTGGGAAAAGGCTGAAGATGTAGCAGATATATGCAGGATGTTCAGAGGGAGGTTGTATGATCTGATGCATCCTGTGATTCCGGCGACGCCTCAAGTTCCGTCGCAAGCCGATTTGCTGCAAACTGAGACGCAGCAGACGCCCCGTTCACGCTTTGATCATCTGCTTCAGGACACAAGGTTACCATCGATCGAAGAGATAGATGCGCGTCAGGATATCTCTCAGCCACCGGCCAATATGGTTTTCCCGGCCATATTGGTGACATTACTCTTCTTTCCGCCGTTGGGAATTTTCGCCATATATTTTGCCATAGCATCCCGGCGTTGCTGGACAAAAGCCACGGCTACAACGGATCACGAAGAGGTTAAGCAGAAAAATGCTAAGACCATCTCTGCAGATGACTGGAAACGACTGGCACATGAATATTGCCGGGCTGCTAAAATGTGGACCGGAATCACATTTTTTATTGGCCTAATNCTCTATGGCTTTCTGTTTTCAAGGATTCTGNGATGCTGATACAAAGTGTNTGGCGGCAACNGTGTGGAAAATCTATACANACAGAAGTCATAAACAATGCTATNAGAATNCAGCTGAAAAATATCATATAAGGAACTTACGATGATTGAAATATGTTGTGGTGATTTGGGGAGCGTGCTCGCGGCGAAAGTCGGGGGTGCCCAAAGAATCGAACTCTGCTCAGGTCTATTGGAGGGTGGCTTGACTCCTTCAATGGGATTGATACGCGCAGCGGTGGCTACAGGGCTGCCGGAAATCAATGTGCTTATACGTCCGAGGCCGGGTGATTTTCTCTATACTCCGGAGGAATTGGCTCTCATGGAGAGCGATATCCGCGAAGCTATTGCGGCCGGAGCCACCGGCATCGCCACAGGTGTGCTCACACCTGACGGTGATATAGATGTTGCGGCCTGCAGTCGTCTTATCGAAGTGGCCCGGGAAGCCGGTAAAGAAGCCGGCAGAGACAAAATCAACGTTACTTTCCATCGTGCTTTCGATGTGGCGCGAGATGCCGACAAGAGTCTTGAGGATATCATTGCCTTGGGCTTTGACTGTGTGCTGACATCGGGACAAGCTCCTTCAGCCGTGAACGGAGCCTTGATGCTCAGTCATCTTGTAAGGAGAGCCCGAGGTCGGATCATCATTATGGCCGGAGCGGGCGTCACCCCTGCCAATGCACGTGAGCTACTTGATGTCACCGGTGTTGACCGGCTTCATTCCACAGCCCGTAAACCGATAGCGAGCCGCATGAAATTCCGTCGTCCCAGAGTGCCTATGGGCGCCCCCGGTACTGATGAATATGCACCGTTGTCANCTTCTNCNGATGTGGTGGCCANCCTTGTGTNAANGACNAAATGATACGTATCCNAAATTCTNNTACCATGATTATTATTTTACTATGAAATATCTTCTTCATGCCACTCTATTCCTGACTTCCTTGCCGGCGATGGCTCTTACTCCCGATGAGGCACTTACCTTTCTTTATTCCACTTTATCCTTGCCTGACCGTACGGATTATTCAGAACAGTTTTATCGGGAAAATGTAAATACCTCATTCCAAGCCAGAGAGGAAATGCCCTGGGGAGACAGTATCCCCGAAAGAGAATTTCTGCATTTCGTGCTTCCTGTGCGCGTCAACAATGAGAATCTCGATTTGTCGCGTCCTGTTTTTTATGAAGAGCTTAAAGAAAGAGTAAAGGGGATGTCGATGAAGGAGGCTATTCTGGAGGTAAATCACTGGTGTCATGAAAACGTGACTTACAAGCCTTCCGACAGCCGTACTTCCTCGCCGCTTTCTTCCGTGAGCCAGGCAATAGGCCGTTGTGGTGAGGAATCGGTTTTCACGGTGGCTGCACTACGTTCCATAGGGATACCCGCCCGACAGATCTATACTCCCCGCTGGGCACATACCGATGACAATCATGCATGGGTAGAGGCATGGGCCGATGGTGAATGGCATTTCTTAGGTGCTTGTGAACCGGAGGCGGTGCTTGATCTGGCTTGGTTTAATGCACCCGCTTCACGCGGATTGCTGATGAGCACCAATGTGGCCGGAGAATATGACGGCCCGGAGGAAGTGTTACTTAAAGAACCTCTCACCACCAGGATTAACGTGACAGCGAATTATGCTCCCGTAGGACAACTCCCGGTGAAAGTGGTGAATCCGGACGGAACACCCGTGAAGGATGCGAAAGTGAATTTCTGTATCTATAATTATGCGGAATATTATCCTGCTGTCACCAAGCTTACTGATGAAAATGGAGAAACTTCACTAACTTCAGGGCTCGGTGATATGATCGTGTGGGTTACCGACGGCAACAGGTTCGGTTTTGCGAAGGGCACTTCCGGGTCAGATTCGCCGTTGACTGTGGTGCTTGACAAAGATGGTTCTTACAAGGGAGTTACGGAATTCGATATCACGCCACCCGTCTCAGCTACACCTCTTCCTGTGGTCACGATGGAACAAAGGGCGCTCAATGACACACGTCTTGCCCGTGAAGATTCAATCAGAGGTGCTTATATGGCTACTTTCGCCACTCCCGAGATTGCAGATAAAGCCGCTGAAAGGTTAGGGGTTGACAGGGAGAAACTCAATAAAATCCTTATGGAGTCGAGAGGCAACCATAGGACAGTGCTTCAGGCTATCGAGTGTATCGATCCCTTAAGAAGAGGCAAAGCGATAGATCTTCTTATAAATGTAAGCGAGAAAGACCGCAGAGATATACCCATGTCTGTGATTTATGATCATGTGCTTAACGCTATCGGTTACGGACTTGATCCTGATGATGACAATTATTTGGACGATCCCGATTTCTTAGGTATGGACATGGAGAGCTTTAACAAGTATGTGTTGAATCCACGCATCGAGAATGAAGCGCTTACCCCCTGGCGTTCTGCCTTGAGAGAAATATTTACAGAAGAGCAATTGGCCGATTTCCGGAAGAATCCTAATAAAATCGTTGAATGGGTATCGGAAAATATCGCCGATGCTCCCGGAGAAAATCCACAGCATCTGAGAATGAGTCCGGCAGGTGTCGCTAAGGAGAAACGGGCCGATCTTCTGTCGAAGAATATATTCTTTGTTGCCCTTGCGCGTACGGCAGGGATTCCTGCAAGGATTGATCCTGTGACGGGAGCTACACAATACGCGGGAGGTGATTTCCGTAAACCCGGTTCGTCACCGAAGTGGATTACAGTCAACTTCGGAAACTCCGGAGTGATAGCTCCGGNCTCCACACCGGCCACTTTGAAAATTAACTTTACCCCCGAGGGGTATGTAGTTGATCCGAAATATTATTCGCAATTTTCCTTATCACGGATAATAGATGGTGTGCCTGTTCAACTCGAATATCCTGAAGAGTCAACCGCAGGGAATTTGTTTGCCACACCACAGACAATAGAACCGGGTCAATACATCCTTACTACGGGACAACGTCTCGCCGACGGTGGTGTGCTTGCCCGGAGTGAGATTTTCACAGTGGAACCCGGAGAAGAGAAGGTATGTGATCTGGTAATCCGTCAAGATGATTCCGCTCTTTCTGTGATAGGGAGTCTGAATGCAGAAAATATCTATCATGATCTTGATTCCGATTCCGATAAGAGCATACTTTCCACCACAGGGCGAGGATATTATGTTATGGCATTGGTGAGTCCGGGTCATGAACCGTCGGCACATTTTCTCAATGATATTTCCGCTGTGTCGAAAGAACTTGAAGAATGTGGCAATAAGATAATGGTATTGTTTGAAGATTCTGTCAAGGCAGCCCGTTTTGATTCCTCACTTTTCCCGAAGCTTCCTTCTACGGTGGTAAAAGGTATCGATAATAATGGTGTGTCGCGTAAAGAGATAATAGAGTCATTGCATTTGAAAACATCATCTGCTGCGGATGGTAAGGATGCAGGCATTACGACGGGTTCTTCCGATGCAACGGTAGAGGAGATAGTAGCAGAGCCGATTGTAGTGGTGGCTGATACTTTCAACCGTATTGTGGATGTGTACACAGGTTATACAATCGGTACAGGGCAGCGTCTTCTGTCTACCCTTCGTTCTTTAAAGGAATAGAGGACTGAATTCTGCTTGGATATAGTGAAGTACTGTAGAGAAGTTGAATTAAGGCTAAAAAGAATATGGAAGTCTTGGAAGAGACTGATCTTAGATAATAGAAGTTTAAAGAGTTAAATTTACAGTATTTTTTCATAATTAAAAAAGGGAACCGCCGTGATGGTGGATCCCTTTTTGCTATGATACAAGTTTTTGCTATGATACAAGCTTGTTGTTATTATATAATCTTATTATATAATCAAGGAGATTAGNCAGCTAAAGCTAATTCGATGATATGGTCGGCAACCTGGGGTATTGAATCGAGTTCAAGGAGGATGTGCTCACCCTGTTTTGAAAATTTTACCGGTTGGCCTGAAGAATATTCAAAGGCTTTGCTGACGTTCAGATTGCCGGGGAGAAGAATGGCGTTGGTTTCCGGGGTCATGACATGCACAAACAGGCGGTTGCCTTTACGTGTTGAGGTGCCCCAGGATTGTGCCGGAAACGGGCCGGCTTCGGTGCCGTAAATTGTCTCTCCGTTCTGACGCATCCATTCACCCATCTCTTTCAGACGTTCAAGAGCTAAAGCAGGAAGATCACCGCTTGGTTGTGGCCCCATGTTCAAGAGTAGATTGGCACCCATTCCGGCAGCCTTCACGAGATAACGTATGAGAGTGGTGGCATCCTTATAGTTCTGATCATTTATTTTGTAACCCCACATCCCGTTCATGGTGTTGCAGGTCTCGAGAGGAAGAGGACTGACAGCNTGNCCTGAGAGACCGGCGGTATTTTCACCGGGAAGATCACGTTCAAAAATCTGAAGATCTTCTCCCGGGAAAGGTGACTGATGATGATTATTGGCAACCATACATCCGGGCTGCAGCTTATGTATGAGTTCGTATTGTTCGGGAAGTTGCCAGTCGAAAGGTTGTTGATCTTCATCATGATCCCACCATCCGTCAAACCAGATGGCGCGTATCGGGCCGTAATTGGTGAGCAATTCCGTGAGCTGGCGGTTCATGAAACCGTAATAGGAGTCCCAATCGGGTTTCAGGTCGCGTCCGGTGGTATGGCCGGTGCGTCCGAGAGGATAATCGGGACGCACCCAATCAAGATGCGAGTAATAAAGATGCAGGGCGATGCCCTGAGCTTCACATTCATCAGCCAATTCCTTGAGAATATCACGTTTAAAGGGGGTCCCGTCTACGATATTGTAGTCGGATTCTCCGGTATGGAACATAGAGAAACCGTCATGATGGCGCGAGGTGATGCAGATATATTTCGCCCCGGAATCCTTAATAGCGCTGACCCATTCCTTGGCATTGAAATTGGCCGGGTAGAATCCTTGGGCAGCTTTCATGTATTCCTCAGCTTGCGGCCCATAATTAAGATACCATTCACCCTGACCGAACATGCTGTAAATGCCCCAATGCAAGAAAATACCGAAACGGTCGGCGGCAAATTCTTTTTGTGACTTCTGCACTTCCGGTGATGGTTGATAAGGGGTAGTGGCAACAGCAGGTACGGTGGTAAACATTAATCCTCCACTCGCAAACAAAAAGGACAGGACAAGCTTTTTCAGAGACCTTATCGTTAACGAATTTTTNTGAGTGATAGCCGTTAATGAATTTTTCAGAGTCATTGCCGTTAATGAATTTTTCAGAGTCATGATATGTCAATTTTTGATATGCGGGAGAGAGGCGGCACCAAGGAGAGCTGCGTCGGCACCATTCAAACCGGAGATCAGGAAACGCACACGGTCACGATAGAGATGAAGAGCATTCTCACGGAATGATTCCGTCATAGGCTCGAGCAGGAGTTCACCGGCATTGGCCACGCCTCCGAAGAGAATTATAGCTTCCGGATCGGTGAGGGCAGCAAATTCGGCAGCCGCTTTTCCGAGGCAATGACCGGTGTAGGTATAGACCTCCTTGGCGAGTTTGTCACCCTCAAGAGCGGCCTCGCATACTAATTTAGCTGTAAGTTTCTCACCGGGTATATTGCGCAGAGAGGATGGTTCGGATGACACATGCAGCAAATGATTGGTTGTGGTGACAATTCCCTTTGCAGAGGCCACGGTCTGGAGACATCCTTTCCGTCCGCAACCGCAAGGGCGGTCGGCGGCAAAGGGGAAGGTGACATGACCCAATTCACCGGCAAAACCTCGCGTCCCGGAAAGAAGATGACCGTCGCAGACGATGCCGGCTCCCACGCCCGTTCCGAGTGTCAGTTCAATAAAATTCTTCATTCCCGCGGCTGCCCCATACATCATCTCACCGATAGCGGCTGCATTAGCGTCGTTGGTTACTGTGACAGGGAGTTTCATACGAGCCTGCACCATTGTTGCCAAAGGTATCGGTGAGGGCCAGGGCAGATCGGTGGCAGCTTCAATACTACCGGTAATGGCATTGGCGCAAGGAGCACCGATTCCGATACCGATAATCTGTTCCTCAAGTTGAGTGTCCTTAATCATGGCAGAGGCTTTCAAAGCCAGAGTATCGGCCCATTCCTCTACTGAAGAGGTGGCAGTGGGGAAAGAATCTCTCGCAATAATGTGGCCTACCGAGTCGACAATCGCAAAGACAGTATTTGTGCCGCCGAGATCTACGCCTATAGTGAACGGGGGAAAAAGGGGAGTCATTTTAAAATGGTTTAGTGATTAATTCAGATCGTTTTGTGGTTTTTATGACTACTTGAAGTTGTGAAGTTACTAAAAATCTTTGAATTGTACAAAAACTTGGCAACGGTGTATGATAAGGGGTGTACGGAATCGGACAGTTGTACGCCCTCGGACATCTAAATATTTGGTTAAAACGCTATAAATAAATTGTTTAGTAAGTTTGGCACGAAGATTGTATTACTAAAAGCGTACAGTGGTGTTATTTTACACCTGTACTCCGATAGAGCCGGAAAGTATTTTTAAATACGAGGTACGCGATAGAGAACTCCTACGGTAGAGGGAAATCTACGATAGGTAGAACTCCTACGATAGGGAAGACGCTCAAGCAATAGAGTCGGAAAGTATTTTTATACTGAAAGTATAGATCGGATTTTTTACAGTGATTAGAAAGAAATAAAAAACATGATAAGATAAGTGGTTTCATGGATAGAGAATTAACGAAAGAGGAGCGGCGGAAGGAGTCGCGTAAGAAAATCATCAAGATCGGTTCTGTATTTATTGCCGTGATAGTATTGGTGGTGGTGGTAGTGATGTTGCTTGACACAGGAATAAAAGGGAGTGACCTTACCATAGCACCGGCCGAGACAGGGACATTAGAGAGCAGCGTGTCAGCCTCCGGTAAAATAGTACCCCTCTATGAACAGGCAATCGTTTCTCCGGTGAGTACAAAGATCATGGAGGTTTACTGTAATGAAGGAGATCAGGTGAAAGCCGGACAATCACTTCTGCGTCTTGATCTTCAGCAGACAGAGACAGAACTCCGCCGATTAGCCGATGAAGTGAGCATGAAGCAGAATGATATCGAGGTGACCAAGCTTAACAATGAAACCTATCTCACCGATCTTGAGATGAAGATACGTGCGAAGGAAATGGCGGTGAGTCATCTCAAAGCAGAGGTGGCAAACGAACGACGTCTCGACAGCATCGGCAGNGGTACGGGCGATCGTATCCGTGAAGCGGAATTGGCATATTCCACCGGTTGTCTTGAACTTGAACAGATGCGCACACAGCTGGCTAACGAACGCCGCACGCATGATGTCTCTTTCAAGAGTAAACAGCTCGAAGGCAGCATAACACGCCGTAATTTAGAGGATATGCAACGAACGATTGAGGATGCGAAGGTGCCTGCTCCGAGAGACGGCACAATCACTTATCTCAACAAGAATCTCGGTTCGAGCATTGGGGCGGGTGAACAGTTGGCAGTGGTTTCCGACCTTTCACATTTCAAGATTGTAGGTGAGATCCCTGAAAGTTCATCAAGCAAGTTGGCTATTGGTTCAGGTGTCAATATCCGCATCAACCGCAGTAAAGTGAAAGGGCACATAAGCAATGTTTCTCCACAGAGCATAAACGGCATGGTGGAATTCACAGTGCTACTTGATGATGATACCGACAAACTTTTACGGTCGGGTCTGCGCTCTGAATTGAATGTAGTGTATGACGTTAGAGACGGCATAGTAAGAATACCTAACGGATCTTACTTCCAGGGCCCGGGTTCATATACACTGTTTGTAAAAGTTTCTCCCGACCGTCTTGAGAGACGAAATGTAGTGTTGGGTGACAGCAATTTCGATTATGTAGAGGTTAAGAGTGGAATTGCCCCGGGCGAAGAGGTGGTGATAAGCGATATGAGCACTTACAAATCCAAATCGAAACTCAATATCAAATAGCCTCCCTAATTCACCACTATAAACAATAACCGCCGGTATAGTGACAAGATATAACCGACGAGCTACATAAATTACAAGTAAATAAATAGATTAAGAAGAAAATAAAAACAAAAAATAACATAACAACTATGGCAGTAATAACACTTAAAGACGTAAGCAAAGTCTATCGTACAAAAGAGATCGAAACTCTTGCACTTGAGAACGTGAACCTTGATATCGAGAAGGGAGAATTCGTGAGCATCATGGGTCCTTCCGGTTGCGGTAAATCAACACTTCTCAATATCGTAGGTCTTCTCGACGTACCGACAACAGGCACTGTCAAGCTTATGAACAAGATTACCGACGATATGAACGATTCACAGCTTTCCGATTTCCGGAATCATAATATCGGCTTTGTATTCCAGAGCTTCCATCTTATACCTTCACTNAATGTAGCCGATAATGTGGCACTACCGCTCAGCNATCGTGGCGGGATNAGTGCTAAGGANCNTCANGAGAAAGTGGCGGAGGTGCTCACCCGTCTTGGTCTGAGTCATCGTATGCGTCATTTCCCTGGTCAGCTTTCGGGTGGTCAGTGTCAGCGTGTGGCGATAGCCCGAGCTATTGTAGGAGATCCTCAGATACTTCTTGCCGACGAGCCCACCGGTAACCTTGATTCAAAGATGGGTCAGGAGGTTATGGATATTCTCCATAAGCTCAACAGAGAGGATGGACGCACCATAGTGATGGTGACTCACAATGAGGCACAGGCGCGTATGACCGACCGTATCATCCGCTTCTTCGACGGTCGCCAGGTAGAATAATACAAACGGAATGNCTATGAATTATTTCAAACANATANTTTATGACATGCGNNATCAGAANATNATGACGTGGGTGTCAATCAGCGGTANGGCGGTCTCCATATTTCTGGTGATGGTGTATTTCATGGTCAACAATCTGAATACGGTAGAGGTATCGCCCGAATTAAAGCGTCAGCGTATTTATAACGGTGAAAAAGTAAAACTTCTGTCTACGGATGAAAGGAATTATGATCATACAACTAATTTTACATATTCCGCAGCGAAAAAGATATATGACGGTTTGGAGGGTGTAGAGACTGCATCATTTGTAAGGAAGGCTACGCTTAGTATCTTGACACCGGGACAGTTTCCTGTAATCGGAATGGGCCTTGTCACCGATGGGAATTTCTGGAAGATATATGACTTCGATTTTATCGAGGGACGCGCATTCACAGAGGAGGAATGTTTTGCCACCTCACCGTACATAGTGCTTACGGAAAGTCTTGCCCGAAGTCTGTTCGGCACAACCGATGTGGTGGGCAGACCTGTCGAGAACAATGGTCAGACCTATAACGTGATCGGTGTGGTAAAAGATGTAAATCCAATNCTCCAGAATNCCTGGGCAGATGNTTATCTTNCCCTGAATCAAGAGNAGNGAGAGAAGGAGTCGTTTTTGTCCGGTAATCCGATAGCCGGTAATATTAAAGCGTTATTGTTATTTGAGGAGAACGCTGATGCTGACGCTGTTAAAAGAGAGGTGGAATCCCGCTACGCNACNATGAATTCAGAGCTTAAGAGTTCAAATGTGGAAATAGTATATTATGGCTCTCCTTACGATGCCGAGACTATGGGAGTGGGGGTATCAGGCGATAGCACACCTGATTTGAAAAAGGAACATCGTATGCGTTATCTGATTTATGCATTGCTGATTCTTCTTCCGGCCATCAATCTCAGCAGCATGATGCGTGGCCGCCTTCAGCACAGAATTTCAGAAATAGGGGTGCGCAGGGCATACGGAGCCAAACGTCTCAATATTGTAGCCCAGCTTCTTGGAGAGAATTTTGTCGTAACCATTATCGGTGGCCTGGTAGGATTATTATGCAGCTATCTCTTTATGCTCTTCCTGTCGGCAGATATATTTTCCATGGTCAAAGTGTGGTCGCCGAGTGCCCTGACCCTTCAAATGGCTACTCCGACTTTCGGTATGCTCTTTACGTGGGGTGCCTTTTTTATCGCTGTGGGGGCGTGTTTCGTGCTGAATATACTCACTGCCAGCGTGCCTGCATGGAGGGCGGCGTCAATTGAGCCGGCCGAAGCTTTATCCAAATCAAGAACCTAATAAATCCTCAGAACGATGAAACGTAATTTATTTGCACAGATGAAGAATGAGTGGCGAGACAATATGTGGCTCGTAATCGGTCTGACGATTGTAAGCATCGCCATCTGGTTTTTCAGTTCAGCTTTATTGAGCTTGCTACGTACATATTTTATACCGATTGGAGTTGATGTAGACGACGTTTATTTGGTAACAATAGGCCGCTTAGATAACAATGCTTCCAACTATGTTGATTTCGGAGATGAGACGGATCAAAAGAATAGTGATGATTTGCGTCAGCTCCTTTCCATGATACGTAATAATCCGAATGTGGAGGCAGCCGGTTTGTCAGCTAACGGGACACCCTATTCAGGAGGATACTGGGGTAATAGTCTCAAACTTGCCGGCCCTGAACCTGATACAATTGAATTTTCGGGTAATCAGCGAAGAATGAGTCCGGAACTGGTAAAAGTTCTACGTTTGAAGAGTCATACCGGAAAAGATCTTGACTATCTTCAAAAGAGCCTTGAAGCGCGGGAATATTTATTAGGACCGGATCCATACGTTGCAGAGAGAAAAAAGAGGGGTGAAGTATTTCACACTGCAGAGGAGCTTAACGGTAAAATGGTGTTTGATTATGACACTACCCGCACCGGTCGTGTCGCTGATGTTGTGGATTTGATACGTGTCAGCAGATTCCAGAACTTTGGAGGTGGAGCTTATATCATGCCGATTGATGAGGCCGGTAATCTTAATGTCTACTCTATTGAAACTATAGCGTTAAGGGTAAAACCCGGTAAGGGAGACAAGTTCCGTGATGAATTTAATTCGAATGCATCGAAGTTTGGTATTCGCAATACTTATCTTTATGATCTCAGGCTCCTTAAGGAAGAGGGCAAGATGTCTGAGAGAAATATGGTGCTTAAAGTAAGGCTTAACGCTATAGTCATAGGATTTCTGCTTCTTATCATTTTCCTCGGTTTGCTCGGCACATTCTGGTTCCGGATGCAGCAGAGAGTAAGTGAAATAGCCATCCGCAGGGTATGTGGAGCCTCACAAGCCGATGTTTTCAGACGCGTCTTGGGTGAAGGCATGATATTGTTGGCATTTGCGGCAGTGNTTACNGCCATAGCGGGGTGGTTGATAATCAAGAAAACAACCTTGATTGACGGTTTCACTACAGTAGAGCTGATATGTCTTGAGCTTGCGACAACAGTGTTAGTTGGAATAGGCATTGTAATAAGTATTCTCTATCCGGCATGGCGAGCCATGAAGATTGAGCCGGCAGTAGCCGTAAGAGACGAATGATGTGGTTTCTATCAGTATGCTGTTATAAATGATTAATATAATTAAAGTTATTTATGAACTATCTGAAACAGATATATTATGAGATGCGTCATCANAAGATGATGACGTGGGTGTCGATCAGNGGCACTGCNCTGGCNATCTTCCTTGTGATGTCATTTATAATGGCTGACAGGATAAAGACCGTGGAGNTGGCACCNGAAACCAACAGATCNCGNATCATGACAGGTATCAATTTCCATACGGAATCAGTCACTAATAATAATGCCGGTTCCACATGGGGTATAAATGCTGATCTGATTAAAAGACTGTATGGAAATCTGGATGGTGTAGAGGCCATCTCCTACATCATGGCCTGGAACAATGTGGCCGATGTTAATGTAAAGGGTGGCGAGAGTTTTAGTCTC
>WFLX010053502.1_pt1 | contig 16531 bp, 18 predicted proteins | sample 4967041 | NCBI WGS metagenome assembly WFLX01 (sample SAMN12857096, study PRJNA449069) | gut metagenome | isolation source: stool from male and female vole | host: Microtus ochrogaster | place: USA:Florida | collected 2017 | reverse complement strand
CTCCCTATCGGGCTCATTCTGGTATGAAGGATTTCTCCAGTGGATGGAAAGCATTAAGATTCCGGCAAAAACCGGGAAAGGATTTTTCTTGCTTGGCGACAAAGAGTCGAAGTCAAAGGTAAAGGCATTTAATACGGTNGCAGATAATACAGCTGCAATTCTCTCGCTTTTGAAGAAAGCAGGAATTGATGTAGAGTTTGAAAGCGTACCTGGCGACCACTACTCAGATCCCCTCCCCCGCCTTAATGCAGCCTTTACCGCACTCTTCTCTTAATGAACCATCACGTATTTATAGACGTTTTACTTATGTAAAGGCAATAACGCCTGATACGTAACACTTAATCTTATAAATATATTATGATCGAAACAGAATACAAGTTCGGCGAAGTGCATGTACTCGCCGACCAGATCCAGCCAGCAGAGGATCATCCNCAGTTCCATCGCATCTTTGAGAATGCCAANGGAGGNGCAGTTCTTATCGCNCTTAAGGCAGGTCAGGTTCTTTCCGAACACGTGGCCCCNGCAGAAATCATGGTCAANGTCATCGAAGGNTCTNTTGAGTTCACAGTGGTCGACAAACCCCACACCATCAATGCCGGAGAGTTTATGCTCGTCGGAGAAGGAGTGCGCCACAGCGTAGCAGCCAAGGCTGACTCAAAGATAATGCTGGTGAAAGTAAAAGCATAATCCAACTGATGCAACAAGTTATCAAAAGACTCTAATTTGACTATTTTCCAATGAGTGGGAGCATCGGCAGGCCTATCAGTCTGTAGGTGCTCCCCTATTCGTCTTCCTCCTTAACAGGTAGGCACGTACGGTTCGTACGTCCGCACATGTCCCAGCAGAATAATAAAATACTCCAAAATGAACCAATAGAGTTATCTTTCGTTGAAATAGTATAGGGAGGAATCTTTTGCCTCTCTCTAAATTTCTTAAAACTATAGTAATTTTTAACTAATACCCATGGAAAATACCAACAAAATGTTCTGCTACCAGTGTCAGGAAACTGCCCACGGCACAGGTTGCGTCCTCCAAGGTGTCTGCGGCAAAAAGCCTGATACCTCTGCACGCATGGATCTNCTTCTCTATTGCGTNCGCGGCATCTCACTTATCAACCGTGCTCTCAGAGAGAAAGGNAATGCNTCGCGCGAAGCAAGTCATTTCGTGATGGATGCCTTGTTTACCACCATCACCAATGCCAATTTCGACAACCCTTCGCTCGACGACTATATCCGTCGCGGTTTTGAACTGAAGAATATTCTCGCTGGCACTGCCAAGAAAGAAGGAATAGAGCTTCCCGAACTTCCCGAAGTGGAATTCTATGCCAAGCCTGAGGAAGCCATGGAATTAGAAAAAATTACTGGTGTGCTCGCCGAGCCAAACGAAGATATCCGCGGCCTTAAGCAGCTTGCCATCTACGGTTGCAAGGGTATGGCAGCTTACGCTCGCCATGCAGCCAACCTTGGCTACGAAGATGAAGATGTCTATGCAATTATAGAAGATGCAATGGCAGAGACCGCACGTCCTGACCTCAGCATCGACGGCTGTTACAATCTCGTGATTGGCGTTGGCGACGGCGGCATCAAGGCGATGGCTCTGCTCGACAAAGCAAACACCGAGACTTACGGCAATCCTGAGATTACCAAAGTAAACATTGGAGTAAGAAACCGTCCCGGTATCCTTATCTCCGGCCACGACCTCAAGGATCTTGAGGACCTTTTGGAGCAGACAAAGGATAAAGGCGTCGACGTCTACACTCACTCCGAGATGCTTCCGGGTCAGTATTACCCATTCTTCAAGAAATATCCTCATTTTGCCGGCAACTATGGCAATGCATGGTGGAAACAGACTACAGAGTTTGAGACTTTCAACGGCGTATTCCTCTTCACTTCCAACTGTATCGTACCGCCACGTCCGAAGACTACATACATGGACCGCGTCTACACTACAGGCGTTGTCGCTATGCCTGGAACAAAACACATCGAACCGGGTAAGGACGGAAAACCGACAGATTTCTCAGAGCTTATCGCACATGCGCAGAAATGTCCGCCNCCCACAGAAATCGAACATGGNGAGATCATCGGTGGNTTNGCCCATCATCAGGTGCTGGAGCTCGCCCCGAAGATTATCGAGCTTATCAAGAGCGGTAAGATCCGTAAGTTTGTGGTCATGGCTGGTTGCGACGGGCGTATGCCATCACGNGATTACTACACCAAGTTTGCGGAGGCACTTCCGAAAGACTGCGTGATTCTTACCGCCGGATGTGCAAAATACCGCTACAACAAACTTCCTCTCGGCGACATCGAGGGTGTGCCACGCGTGCTCGATGCCGGACAGTGCAACGACTCTTATTCACTTGTCCGCATTGCGTTGGCTCTTAAAGATGCCTTCAATCTTCCAAGTGTCAATGATCTGCCACTTGTCTTCAACATCGCATGGTATGAGCAGAAGGCGGTCATCGTTCTGCTCGCGCTCTTAGCTCTCGGCGTCAAGAACATACATACCGGACCGACACTTCCAGCTTTCTTTACTCCCGACGTACTGAAGGTCTTGAAAGAACAGTTCGGCATCGGCACAATCGACACGGTAGAGCATGACATTGAGACTCTGATCAACAACTAAAATCAAAATAAGGAGCATAAACCAATCATTGAGTTTATGCTCCTTAAAAATAATGTAGATATTATGAAAAATACAATCGTTACCAAAAGAGCCTATGAGCCGGAATCTCCCGAAGATGGATTCCGAATCTACGTAGATAGGCTTTGGCCTCGTGGATTATCTCACGAGACATTCCATTACGACCTCTGGGATAAGGAAGTGTCTCCTTCTACCGAGCTGCGCCAATGGTTTCACGAAAATCCAACCGCAGAATGGGCGGAGTTCGAGGAGCGATATAAGGATGAGCTGCTTGCCAACCCTGCTTTTGACGCTCTCAAGAAGCTTATCGCNGATAAGCCCATGGTAACACTTCTTTATTCATCCCACGACACTGAGCACAACAATGCTCTCGTATTGCAAAGTCTGCTTCTTCAATAGATGATGAATTTTTGGCGATTGCATATGTAAATGCCNGCCGGNAGATGGAAGGTNTTTANGCCTGGATCCACNCTNAAGAANCGTGTNGTGCCATCAGGCGCCACCAAAGGAACGTCTCTGCGACTTGCGCTGTCAATTATGAGCGATTGTCCATCGAGTCTAACNGACAATTGATTATTTTCAATTGTCTCAACCCCNGTGTCATATCCCCATTGCGATTTAAGCCACTCGATCGAGCCGTCAAGCCANGACTGCAGACGGGCGGCTTGCTCCGCGATATCTGTATGGGCATATTTCGGCCATCTTCTGCCATCACAGATAGCCGCCACCTCAATCTGNCCGGCATCCTGCTTAAGCACTGCCGAAAGCTTTTCCGGACCATCGGCAAGAAAACCACTCCATACTTGCNTGACGACTTCCACAAATGCAGGCATTGCATAGAACTCTCCTATCCAAGTCTGCGAAAAATCAGGATTGTCGAAGATAAATCGTGGTTTGTCGGCCCTCCCGGATGCAAATGCGTTTCCAAAATCCCACACCGGACCAAATTTCCACTTCTCATCGGCGCCTCTCTGGCGGTTGAGATAGCACGACCCATGAAATGATTCCATATCAAGCATCAGCTGATTGGATATGAAATAGCGGGCAAGGATATCAAAATCCACAAGGCGGACAGCCTCTTCTTCGTTTCGGGAAGCCAAAGCATCCTGAATAGACTGCATGGCATTCTGAAGATAGGCTTTCTGCTCTTGGGAAAGCTCCTCAGGTGATTTATAGGTGAACCAGATCGAATGTCCGGAAGAGTCCTTCACCGTGATGTGAGGGTCAGTGTCATAGTTATCTATCTCCACAAGCCATCCGCCATCTACGTCCTCCACGGCATAGTCTGCTTGCTCCACNACGTCTACCCTGTCCGTATCGACCCNCACCGTCTCAGTAAGCCAATACAGACCTATATAGTCTCCATTCAACACCACTTCCAGCGGACGAGTGGCAGGAGTCCATGGCATTGCNAATGCNTCAGAAGCNGCAAACCCGAGGGCATTACGCAGACCCGCAGCAGAGTCATCAGCATGAGCCAGCAAAGCAAAATGTTTGCTTTTTTTCATACCCAACAACTCTGTCTTTTTGTCGAGCTTGATGCGGTATGGTTTCTTGTCAAATCCCCACCAAGTGTAGTTTCCACGTCCNCGAATCTGCATCAATGCCTGATTATCGGCANTTCCAATGGCCTCAACCCCTTCTGTGCCCATCGGGTCGAGATAATAGCTTGCCTGCAGGTATTCTTCCTTTGATGTGATTGGTTTGCCACTCTCTGTAGAGATAAACATTACCGGCAATGTGCCCGACCAGGGGTCGCGTCCNGAAGGGTTTGTCGAAAACATCATNCGCATGTTGTCGATGTCCACCTTGACCGTGTAGGTCCGGCTTCCAGGGGCTGCAATATTGGGTGACTTCTGCCATTGCTGAATAGTAACCCATTCGTTTTCCTGAATGCCCGAAGATGGATAAAGCGTCCCTTCATCAAACGCATTCCAAGAACCCGCAGGATTGACAGCCGACATCTTGAACTCCCGATTGCCTGAGAAATCAATCTCAGTCTCAAAAATGCCATCAGAGCCAGCCACTGCGATTTCAGGATGGGAAATATCCCAATTGTTGAAACCACCGACAAAATAAAGCGCCTCCACAGCTCCAAAAGCGTTGGAGACCATGCTCAGACAGATAAATATAACTGCAAGAATACCCTTCATTTTCATTGCTCATCATTTTAGGGGCGCGTTAATGCGCGTGTTAAGGTAACTAAGTTCTTCATTTTGCGCCATATTTCTTCTCGAAGATATCGAAGTGTTCTTCTCCCCATCTCAGCATCATATCTATTATGGGAAGCAAGGATTTGCCAAGCTCTGTAATCCTGTATTCTGAACGGGGTGGCAATTCTGGGAAAATAGTTTTTGCGACCAGTCCATCGTCTACCATTTCTTTAAGTTGGATGTCGAGAACCCTCGGAGCTGCTTCGGGCAGACACTTATGAATTTCGCTTGGACGCATGGGATTGCCTGATCGCAATTCATCAAGGATACATGATTTCCATTTCGATTCAATCAAGCTCATGGTCAATCTCAANGGGCAGTCGAGATCTACCGNTATNTTCTNTTCATATGNCANAGTTAGTTTCTTTTTTCGACTACAANATTAATAAANATTACTGAAAATCAGAACACCGAATAATTTTTCGGTATATGAATAATTTTTCGGTACTTGCAAAAATAAAAATACCATACTAATTTTGCAACCGGAAAAACCAATTAACAATCAAAGACATGAGAGACGAGATCAAGGAATATGAAGCAGTGGCAAAGGCTGCCGAGAAGTTTGTCANAAGCGTAGCTGAAGGCAACAGTGAGTATGCNAAANCNCTNTTCACTGANGANGCAGTGCTCTTCGGNATGCTCGACGGAGNACTGGAGCATGGCTCGATCGAACAGTTTTATCACAATGTAGACAGTGTTGGCGCTGGCGAAGGTTTCAAGGCCCGCATCGACGTTCTTGCGGTAGAAGAAACAGTAGCTGTAGTGCGTGTTCTCGAGGAAGGCTGGGGAGGCCGCATCGACTTTACCGATTTCCTCCTGCTCCTGAAGCTCAATGGCGAATGGAAATGCGTAGCCAAAGCCTACAACCAGAACTCCAACACCATCAAGTGACTCACTCTTGCAAAAGAAGACAACAATAAGACAATATCAGCAGATAAGCTCCGTGTAAAAAAACATGAAACTTATCAGCTGTTTTCTGTCAATGGATGTCAAAGCAACGCCACAAAGGCATATTAATCCGGCAGAGTCACCACAATCTTGCCTATCTGGCCACGCTGCTCCGCCAACAGATGAGCATCCGATATTCTATCGAAAGGGAAGCTTTCGGCTATCACTGGCTGGATCTTCCCTTTTTCTATCAGCGACATCATGCCGTCGATACAGGCAAATCACTTGTGCCTATAATCCTGCAACTGACAGAATGGGCTCAAAACAATATGAAAACCATTATCGAGCACAGAAAAAACAACCCTTAAAATTCTTGACTATTTGGAATTTGTATTTTGACTTGCGGAGTGATAGTTCTGGATTTTGCGACGATTGCGAAATGTCACAACCCATGCCGCAGAGAAAACTCCGACGAAAAGGATTCCGGCTATAGAGCCGAGAATCAAGGGTATGGTAGCTGAGATATGCATGATTTACAAGATTTTTTGTTTGGTAGCCATAAGACGAGGAGGAATACGTCCGTCCATATACTTTTGCCATCCGGCTGTAAGAATGATAAGCAGGAGATAATACCAGGAAGGATTGTGTAAAAACAATATTGATAGCGTAGCATTGACAGCGATATTCAGGCAAATCCAATGCCACATTCCTGCTTTGCGGAAGTCAAGGCTGTATGCCGATTCAGAAGCCGCCGTTTTCAATGTTCCCAATCCGCTTTCACACAGATAAGCNCCNTANGCCACNAGCGTCGANAGCAANAGNGCTTCCGCAGCGTCAAANGAAGGGGAAAGATGAAAGAAAGCNGCAAAACTNAGNGCTGCNATCCAAAGCAATGCATGGTCGATGGCCATTACATACTTATGGATAAACTCATTCTGCCGAAGAGCCTTTTGGATTATTTGTTCGTCATTGGGGGCCATATAATGGAATCTGGTATTAAATTCTGCAATATTTATAAGTACTAACAAAGAGTGAAAGATACAATTATCTTTACCAGAGTAAAAACATCCTCCCGATAGAATTTGTTCATATTTATGAATATCAACAACTTTTACGATTATGAAAGAGATGAGAAAGAAAAACCGCCAGAAAGATGCCCAATGGGCTCTGGAGGTTTTCGATAAAGCACCATTTGTCACCATGAGTATGGTCCACCCCGATGGTACTCCGTATGCCGTACCACTGAATATGGTGCGCAAGAATGAAACTGTATTATACTTTCACTGTGCTTTCGAAGGAGAGAAAATAGACTGCCTTCAGCATAATCCCATCGTCAGCCTCTCTGCAGTCAGCCGATGCACTCCGAAATATGAAGAGGAGAAAAACAACTTTACAGAATATTTCAATTCAGCCATAGCTCTTGGAAAAGCCGAGAGAGTAGAAGACAGAACTGAAAAAATTGAAGCTCTAAAGCTCTTATGCGAAAGATTCCTTCCAAAGTATATGGATCATTTCGATGATGCCATCTCCCGTAGCCTCGACAAGACCAACGTGATCAGAATCACCCTTACAGAGCCCCCGGTAGGAAAATCCAAACACTAACACCCTTATCCTCAATAATTAATGTATTCCGTTACGAGTAATATTTTTTGAGTCAGAGAGTATTAAACGAAGTCTTGCGGTGGATTGTTTAACTAAAAATTGATAGATAATTATGGCAGATATAACCCCAAACTCAGTTGTACCGTCTCCAGCAATANCTGNTAANGGAGAATTGTTTTATATTGCCGGCTCGCAAGGCNAANTANCGGNTCGAATTTCACTTCCTTCGATGNAANAAGGTGAGAAATGTCCTATGGTGATATTCTCCCATGGCTTTGGCGGAGACATGACTTTTCATCTCTTCGAGCCACTTTTGGATAATCTCAATCAGATTGGAATTGGTGTCCTCCGGTTTGACTTCAATGGTTGTGGAGAAAGTGATGGAAAATTTGAGGATATGACCGTCCCCAATGAGATCGATGATCTGATTAATGTCATAGCATACGTCAGGCAACTATCAGTTACAAAAAATATTTCATTGTTAGGGCACTCCCAGGGAGGAGTGGTCACTTCTATGGCGAGTGGCAGATGTGGCTACCCTCAGATTGAATGCGAAGTATTGTTGTCGGCAGCCGCCGTATTGCGTGATGACGCATTGCGTGGAATGACTCATGGAGGTCATTTTGACCCCTGGCATCTTGCCGAGGACACGTATCCAGTCAGTGGGGGACATTCTATTGGGAGACCATACATACAATCAGCCATGAACCTTCCAATATATGAAACCGCTGAGAAGTATTCTGGACCGGCATTAATCATCAATGGTATGGCAGATGTCGTGGTACCCTACACCTATGCTGAACGATACCATAGAGTATTGCAAGCTAGCACTCTCCATATTATTCCTGGAGAAAATCATACATACAACTATAGTCCGGAATATGTGATGGGAATTGTCACCAACTGGCTCAAAAACCAACTCATTTAATTGGATTATCATGGCTGACAAAATCAAGATTCATTTGCTGAGATGCGGCTATGTGCAAGTGTCTCCTAATTTGCCATTTGGAAATGGAAACCTTATAAAGGCTTCTGGTTTCTTCGAAGCTGAGAAAGAGAAAATTTGGCTTCCAGTTAATGCTGTGTATATTGAGCACCCTAAGGCGAAAATATTAGTTGACACTGGATGGAATCGTGCTATGTCTCCTGATGGAGTGATCGATAAGGAAGCTCAGATTCGCCATCTCTCTTATCTCCTATACAAAGTCAATCAAGGTTATGTAGAAACTGGGCACACAGCCGATGAGCAACTTGCTAAAATGGGAGTGGCTGTTGAAGACCTTGACTATGTTGTTCTTTCGCATCTTGATTGCGATCATGCAAGCGGTCTTTCTCCATTCAAAGGGGCGAAAAAAATACTTGTGTCAGAGGATGAGATGGAAAGTGCCACAAAGTTTGTCAATAGCCATACTCGATATACTCCGAGATTATGGGAAGGTACAGGAATAGAAACTTTTAAATTTGCCAAAACAGGTTTAGGACGGGTGGGAGAATCTTATGACCTCCTTGGTGACGGGTCGATTCAATTTGTACACATTCCTGGTCATAGCAAGGGATTGGCAGCAACTCTTATCTCCAACAATGGAAAGCAGGCGTTATATTTTTCCGATGGTGGATATGCCACTCGATCCTGGAAAGAAATGCTTCTACCCGGGGTTTGCGAAGATAAAGAAGCTGCCCGTAAATCATTGGAATGGATACGAGAAATAAGTCTCTCGGATTCCTGTATCGATTCGTTTGCCTGCCATGACTCTGAAATCGCTCCCCACATTACAGAGATTTAAATAAATAAACATAATGACTTATAATGAGATAGAAGATCATTTATTAACTAAAGGGATTAAGCCGACGGCTAATCGTATATTGGTAATGCGAGAATTGCTGAAAGCCAGTCATCCAATTAGCCTTATGGATTTGGAAACCATTTTCGGCCATACTCTTGACAAGGCGAGTATCTTCAGAGTGCTGGAGTTGTTTGCAGAAAAAGACGTAGTGCATACGAAAGAAGACGGAAGTCGGTCTCTGAAGGATGAACTATGCCATGGCTCTTCCCATCATTCCATTGCCGATCAACATGTCCATTTCGTTTGTGAGCATTGTAAAGAAATCTTTTGCTTGACTGACATACAAGTGCCAATATTAGAATTACCCAAAGGTTTTCTCCCACATGCTGTTAATTATGTCATAAAAGGCACCTGCTCAAATTGTACTGTTCAAAAGTTTCATTAAGTATTAAATATTAAGTTTTATTTTATTTGCCTGTTTAAAGATAAATGACTATTTTTGCCGATAATAACACTAAATAGTCCAAAAATGAAAGAAGAGATTGATCCTCATACAGGAGAAAAATGGATTGAACTTAGTAAGGAAGAAATCAAGATGGGGTTTCTTGCTCAATGCGTCGAGGCTCTTGCTGAAATGTTAGACGAAGATTATACTAAAATGTTCAAACGCATGGAAGCAGCAGATATGACAGAGGGATACATCCTCAAACATTATGAGCCGCTTCACACTCAAAGTTGGGAAAACGTTATTGAAGAACTTAAAGAACTTCTCGTAAATCGAGAATCTAAAAAATAAAGATATGTATGATATATTAACCGTTTATCACGGTGGCACTGAAGAGATAAAATCTCCTTTGGTTAATTTTGGGAGATCGAATCTTGACTTTGGTCCTGGATTCTACATAACAGATCTGTATCTCCAAGCGAAACAATGGGCTGAACAGGTAGCAGATATAAGAGATGCCTCTCCCATTGTTTCGGTCTACCATCTTCGTCAAAAAGATATTATTGAGGGCAGCAATGCCAAAATTTTTACCGAATACAATAAGGAATGGCTTGAATTTGTTATTTCCAATAGATTAGGTAAAAAAGTTTGGAAAGGATATGACTATGTAGAAGGAGGCATTGCCAACGACCGGGTAATCAATACTGTCAGACTTTATATGAATGGCTTTATATCGGCAGATGAAGCCTTAAGGCGTTTAAAGTATTACAAGCCCAATAATCAGATATGTATACTGAATCAGCAAGTGCTTGAAAAGTATCTATCTTTCGTGGAATCCATTAAATTATAATCTAATGAGTGAAAAAGAAAGAGTCCTTCACCGAATATTGACCGCCTCACAGACAGGAACAATTGTATGCCGGATAGCCAAAATACTCGGCATATCTACTTATGAGGCTTTCCGACGCTTCATAATGAGTAAGACCTACGCAAACTTTCGCAAACCAGGATCTATTCTTTCAATGTGGGGTGACCCTGCAATAGTAGACGAGTTTCTTAACGAAGCAAAGTAATTTTGTCGTATTTATCCTCTCTTCTGGCGTTCTCCAACATTTACTTGTGTGCCGCAAGATCAACCTTTCCCAATAATTCGCGAGCCATAAGGTTCTTTCTACAAAAATAGCAGATCTCAAACACTATAATAATTATTGATTAGTCAACATTTTCTATGATTAGTTGTTTTAAGTCCCCACTCCCAATATGCCGTCATGCGCTTGATCTACAGCTCCGCGGAGCCTATCAGTCAAGTAAAAATATCGGAGATTCTTAAAAAAGACGCCGCCGCCATAAAACGCACCCTTGATATTCTTGAGCGAAAAGGCTACATCGTCCGCGAAGCGCATGATGGCCGCACAAATGTCATCTCCTGCACTCCGATGGCCCTCTCACAAAAAAGCAGAATAATCGACACAGCCAATAAGACGCTCCATCAATTATTCTGCGATTTCAACCACCAAGATATTACTTCCTTATACCAAATGCTCTCCAAATTAGCCAACCGCAAAAACTGACCTTCCCTCATTGGTGCTGCTCTACGTGCTTCTATCCAGAGCGGAGTCCAAAGTAGTTAGCACGCTCCTGCGTGCGTCAAAGCGCGTCTATTGGTAACTTTTTCGAGGGCAACGCCTTATAATAAAGTGGAATTATTTCAGTTTGCTGTACTGCTCATCAGTCACAGGCTCAAGCCACTCATTGGAGGCATTCTCGCCATCTATCTCAAAAGCGAGATGTGCAAACCAGCTATCCGCTGCAGCTCCATGCCAGTGCTTCACGTTTGCCGGTATATGGATTACAGTACCGGGAAGGATCTCAACCGCTGGTTTTCCTTCTTCCTGATACCACCCACGCCCTGCTACGCCTACCAGCATCTGACCTCCACCCTTGGCGGCTTTGTGGATATGCCAGTTGTTGCGGCAACCAGGCTCAAATGTCACATTGAAAAACTTCACCTGCTCCGTGGATATAGGAGCCAAATAGCTCTGACCAATGAAATATTTTGCAAAGGCATCATTGGGTTCTCCAATCGGGAATATCATCTGTTTCTGGAACTCCGCTTTTGCATCATCACCCTTAATGTCTTCATTCCAAACGTCTTTTGCCAAGCGGAAAGCGGCCCAAGCTTTTGGCCAACCAGCGTAAAATGCTATATGAGTGATGATTTCTGCAGCCTCAGTGCGGGTTATGCCATTCTTCTTTGCCTCCTGAAGATGGAAAGTGAGAGAAGAATCGGTAATGCCCTGAGAGATGAGGGAGGTAATGGTGACAAGGCTGCGGTCTCGAAGCGAAAGAAGGTCGTTGCGGCTCCATACTTCACCAAAAAGTATGTCGTCGTTAAGATGCGCGAATTCCGGAGCAAATTCTCCGAGCTGGGCGCGACCAGCCGTCTGTACTATTTTCTGTTGTGCCATAATGCTTAATGTTAATGTCATTAATAATGAGAGTATACCAAATCTTTTCATGTTGGGTGGTTTATGAGGTTTAAAAGGTTTATGAGGTTTAAGAGAAGCCTAAACCTATACATCTGATGCAAAATTACAAAATAAAATCCATTCCAAGGTATCAATATCTCCAAAATCAATACCATTTTCACCGATTCCCCCAAAATATCCATAGTTAGGGGAAGGACACGCGAGGATGCGCCCGGAGGTCGCTTACTACCTTGGCTACGCAGTGTGAATACAAACTTTGTCAAATCCGAATTTGTTATTATTCCAAATAATAAACGATCTTATGAAAAACACAATTAAATTTTTAGCCATATTAGCAGGCATTTCTTTCGCCGCAAGTGGTTGCTCCAAGCAAACCACTCAGACGGCCGTCGCCGCAGCAGAACCGAATGTTACTCAGCAGGCAACTCCCCCATCTGGTGATGCCAATCTCCCTAAGATTTCCGGGAAAATGCTTCCCGGAAGAGGACCCCGTGTCTACCAACCAGCAATGGGTGGTGGCCAGCGCCCAGCACCAACCGGAGAACTTGCGGAATTGATCAAGGAAGTGGTTCCAAAATTCAAGCAATTCGAATTCATCGATACCGTTGGTAACGACACCATTCCCTATAATCTGCTTATACCTGCCAATATCAATCCTGGAGAAAAATATCCTTTGGTGCTCTTTATGGCAGATGCCAGCACTCCCGGAAAGAATGTGTTGTTGCCATTGACGCAAGGCTTTGGAGGCCTCGTATGGGGTACGGATCAATTCCAAAGCGAGCACCCTTGTTTCGTAGTTGTACCGCAATATCCTTACATTACAGTTGATGACGAATGGCAAACCACACCTCAAGTTGATGGCACTGTCCGTCTCGTGGAAGCTTTGACAAAAGAANATNCAGTTGATACCAACCGTCTCTACACCNCCGGTCAGTCGATGNGAGGAATGNTGTCGCTCTATTTCAATGTGAAATATCCACGATTCTTTGCGGCATCCTTATTTGTGGCTTGCCAATGGGACATCTCTAAGATGCGAGACTTCGAATATTACAAATTCGCATATGTGGCAGCCGGAGGTGACCCAGGCGGTTCCGGTGGTGAGCAGCAACTTGAAGAGTTGCTCAGCGAGCAAGAGGCTCCCTATGGACATGCCGAGTGGAGCGCCCGTCTTCCGGAAAGCGAACAAGACAAACTCGCTGCTAAGTTATTGAAAGAAGGTTACGAAAGAAACTTCGTACTCTTTGAAGGAAACACTGTCTTGACGGAAGCCCAGGCCTCCAAACCGATTGGACCAGGAGAAGTGCACATGGCATCCTTCGACTATGCCTACCGCCTCTCCCCCATCCGCGAATGGCTATTCCAACAAAGCAAATAANCCGGACTCTCAGTTACAGTACCATTCTTGAGACACCTTATCATTCTGAGACATCGACCCAGCCCGGAGAGCTGTTATTGTGACNAAACCCCAGGCTTCNGCCTGGGGTAAGTTACTATGGNNNGGCAGCCTCGGAGAGGCGATTTGTGATCCCGTATTGGTAATATCAAACTCAATGCCTATCAAATAAAACCTATGAAACAATACCTCTCAGGTCTCATTTTTGAACCTATGAAGTATTGTTTCATTTTTAATATTATATTAAAAATTTAGTCCCATATTACGGTCACACCGCAAAATCAACACAAATTTTTGACATATCCAAGAAAATTCATTTCTTTTTAGAAGCCACAAGTAAGCTATCTGACTGCTGAAAAACTCCTACATTTAAACTCATAGACCGATAACTTCATATACATCAGAAACCTCAAATTTCTTTATTGAAATTTGAGGTTTCTGATGTATATGAAGGATAGTTTATCCGATTTTCTCTCTGTTACGTTATAATATTAAATAGGTCTCCTATTACATAGTTAGCATACTTATACCTTTCATCTAATACCGACACCGAATGAAGAAAACGATTTTCGCGGCTGCCTTAATGTTTGCTGCCATTTCTCTTCCAGCACCGGCAAGAGAATCCCGACTTCTCGACGATAGCTGGAAATTCTCACTCGTCCCTGATTCCGGATCTTCTGTCCAGCCCTTTACCAAAATAGTTGATCTCCCTCACGATTGGAGTATAGAGCTTCCATTCGACAGTACAGCAGCTGCCCACAATGAGGGTGGCTTTGTGACCAGAGGAAAGGGCACATATGAGAAGAAGATTGACCTCACGGCAAAGGATCTTGCCGATTCTAAATACTCCTTGCTTTTCGAAGGAGTCTACGAGCGTTGGACCCTTAAGGTCAACGGTCATGAAGTCGGTTTCCGTCCTTACGGTTATTCCTCTGTCATTTACGACGTCACTCCCTATCTCCATGCAGGTTTGAATACGATTGTAGTGGAGGTGGATCATTCCCATGAGAGAAGCGGACGTTGGTACACTGGCTCTGGAATATATCGCCACGTCCGCTTGATTAAAACCGGAGAAATCTCAGTGGCNCCATGGTCTCTCTTCATCACTACTCCGCANGTTTCNGATACAGAAGCTTCNGTCAANGTCGCATTTGATGTCGATGGCCTCTCTGACNGCNANGACATAAAGGCTGATGTAAAAGTGCTTGATCCTGCAGGAAAAGTTGTCGCAAATTCTGTCATTCCTGTCAATGGGNCAAAAGCAGAAGGAACATTGAAAGTNNCNNCNCCAANGCTTTGGAGNGTNGANNCNCCNNNNCTTTATACACTGCAACTTTCCCTCCTCGATGAGGGCAAAACNATTGACNACATAAGTGAAAATTTCGGCATCCGCACCATCAGTTGTTCAGCCGAAGACGGATTCAAACTCAATGGCAAGCCCATCCTTCTCAATGGGGCGTGCGTCCACCATGACAATGGTATGTTGGGCGCAGCGTCTTTCGATGCAGCAGAGGCGCGGAAGGTACGCCTGATGAAGGAAGCTGGATTTAATGCTATCCGCACGAGCCATAATCNTCCCTCTCCCGCTTTCCTCGATGAGTGCGACCGNCAGGGTATGCTCGTTATTGATGAGNCTTTTGACGGCTGGCGNGATAAGAAGAATGCCGGCGACTATCATCTATGGATCGACGAATGGGGAGTGAAGGATGTTGGCGACATGGTTCGCCGCGACCGAAACCATCCGTCCATCATCGCTTGGAGCATCGGCAACGAGGTGATTGAGCGCAAGCATATCGGAGTAATCACAACTGCTCGAAAATTTGCCAACGAGTGCAGACGCCTTGACCCCACTCGTCCTGTGACAGAGGCTCTTTGCGCTTGGGATCGCGACTGGGAGATCTACGACCCCCATGCAGAGGCTCTGGATATTGTAGGCTACAATTATATGATACATAAATCCGAAAGCGATCATGAGAGATGTCCGGAAAGAATAATGTGGCAGACTGAATCTTACCCTCGCGACGCAGCCTCCAACTGGCATAAGGTTAAGGAGAATCCTTATGTGATAGGAGATTTCGTATGGACAGGTCTTGACTATCTCGGAGAGTCTGGGCTTGGACGCTATTTCTATAAAGGAGNGACCGAAGGNGANCNGNGGANGGNNTTCCAATGGCCATGGCATNGCNCATANTGCGGAGATGTGGACATAACAGGATGGAGAAAACCTATTTCCCACTACAGGGATATGCTTTACAACGATGATGCCAAACTATATATGGCCGTCCGTGAACCAAATGGATACTATGGCGAAGTAAAGACTACCATGTGGAGCGTTTGGCCTACTTGGGAATCCTGGAACTGGAAAGGCCATGAAGGGAATCCGATTGAAGTGGAGGTAATGAGTCGCTACCCTAAAGTCCGCCTTTATCTTAACGACACTCTCATTGGAGAGAAGGAGGCAGGGGAGCCAAACGATTTCCTTGCTGTCTTTGAGACTCCATATGCGCCCGGCACATTGAAAGCAGTGGCATTGGATGCTGATGGCAAGGAAATGGAAACATTCACTTTGTCTACCGCCGGCGATCCCGTAGCTATTAGGTTGACCCCCGACAAGACAATGATGGCCGCAGACAATCAAGACCTCATCTATGTTGTGGCAGAAGTGGTAGATTCAGAAGGAAGAGTGGTGCCTGATGCAGAGTTTCCAATTGAGTTCTCTGTAGCCGGGAATGCCGTTTTGAAAGCCGCAGGGAGTGCCCTGCTTAAGGATCCCGATCCATACTTCGACTCTTCCGCCACCACTTGGAAAGGACGAGCCATGGCAATCCTGAAATCCTCCGGCCGAAAAGGAAACGCCACTCTAAAAGCCACCTCCAAAGCCCTCAAACCCGCAAATATAAAAATTGTCTCTAAATAATCTAAGGCCTAATTTCCCATCAGGCGCGTCACCGCGCATCGGGAGGCAAACTAAATAACGGCAAATTTTATTAAAATTTGCCGTTATTTAGTTTTATTATTGCTGAGAATATTGCTAACTTTGCAGTTGGAACAAACATAGACGAATCTATATGGATATT
>WFLX010014779.1_pt1 | contig 16537 bp, 12 predicted proteins | sample 4967041 | NCBI WGS metagenome assembly WFLX01 (sample SAMN12857096, study PRJNA449069) | gut metagenome | isolation source: stool from male and female vole | host: Microtus ochrogaster | place: USA:Florida | collected 2017 | reverse complement strand
CAGGGATTTTGCCGAGCGAATAGTGGTGGACGGCCGGATGATTCCCCACGATGCCGTAGTGGATTTTGTGGAGCGCTACCGCAGGGGAGGTCTGGAATCTCTCGGAGCATCTTTTTTTGAGCTTACCACCGTGATGGCTTTTGAATACTTCCGGCGCATGAACGTGGACGTCGCCGTGGTGGAAGTGGGCCTCGGCGGTCGGCTCGACAGCACGAACATCATTACACCCGAGCTCAGCATCGTTACTAACATCTCCCTGGACCATACCGACTTGCTGGGCGATACGGTGGAGGAAATAGCCGCCGAGAAAGCAGGCATTTTCAAGCCCGGAGTTCCCGCCGTGGTGGGCGAAGCCGACGGGGCGGTAAGGGACGTGTTCGACCGCGAGGCGCGCACCGTCCACACCCATGTGGAATATGCCACTGACGACTCCTCGATAGTAGCCGCTCTTGACAAGGATGGCAATGTAGAGGTGGAAAAATCGCCTTTCGGCACGTTCGCGACAGCGCTGAGGGGCGCCTATCAGGTGGCGAACACCCGAACTATTCTTTGTTCGCTCAAACATCTGACCAAGAGAGGCTTTACCATCGACACGGATGCCGTGCGCGATGCTTTTTCGGCTGTCGCCCGCACGCTTCATGGCCGCTGGGAGAGAATCGACGGCGTTCTGTGCGACACGGGCCACAATCCGGCTGCGTGGCGCCACATCGCCGCTTATCTCGCTGAACGGGGTGAGAATATGACGGCCGTAGTAGGTTTCAGCGCCGACAAAGATATCGACAGCATCATAGATATGCTACCCGCCGCTCCTACATATATATGTGTCGCCGCAGATACTCCCAGGGCTATCCCTGCGGCGGATTTAGCCGAAAAAATTACAGCCCGGGGATTGAAGGCCACCCCGTGCGCATCAATCCCGCAGGCCGTGGTGCAGGCGAGGAAGGAATCGCCCGAGGTCTTTCTCGGCGGCAGCTTCTATGTAATCGCCGACTGGTTGAATAAAAAAGGGAACCGTTAATGGCTTATTCCCGTTTATATTTTGTATTTTTGCAACATGCTACAGTTTATCGCAACCATCAACGACAAGTATTCTGTTGCCGAACTGGCACAGATGGCTATAGAAGGCGGTTGCCACTGGGTGGAACTCGATCTCCCGGAGGCTTCCGACGATTTTGTACGCGCCACGGCGCTCGAGCTTAAGGACCTTTGCCTCGAAACCGGCACTTTCCTCACCATAGTGGACCGCCCGCAGGTAGCCCGCGAGATCGGTCTTCATGGCGTGCAATTGCGCGGTGCAAAGGCCGCCGAGGCCGCTGCCCTCCGCGAAGAGCTCGGAGCTGAAGCCATAATAGGCATTGAGGTTACGCGCGCCGAAGACATCCTGAAAGTTCAGAACCTGGACATAGACTACGCCACCCTTCCGGCCGGTCTCACCACCGAGCAGGTTGAGGCCATCGTGGGCACCGTGCGCAAGGCCGAGGTGTCGCTGCCTATCGTGGCCCAAGGCGAATTTACCCCCGACGAAGCCATCGCCATGATGGTGGCCGGTGCGAGCGGCATAGCGGTGGGCCGCGCCATTGCCTACGCACAAGACCCGGTGGAGGCTACCACGCTGCTCATTGAAGCCCTTGAAGCAACAAAATGAGTCTATGAGCAGGTCCGAGCTGTCGAAAACAGGCTGGAAAGTAGCCCTGGCCACGCTTATAGGAATAGGAGCCGTGGCGTGGATGTTCTCGCGGGAGTTCAACCCCGAGGCAGTCAAGGGCTTGCATTTCGACGCCCGAATGGTAGTGTGCCTGATTCTCGCTGCCATAGCGATGTGTGGCCGCGATTTCGGTCTGGCATGGCGATTCCGTGCCATCACGGACGGCGAGCTGCCCTGGAAACGCGCCTTTCAGGTCGACTTGATGTGTGCTTTCACATCGGCCATCACTCCCTCGGCCGTGGGAGGTAGTCCGGCAGCGATATTCTACCTCACCCGCGAGGGAATCTCTTTCGGGCGCGCCACCACCCTGACACTCACCACACTCATGCTCGACGAACTGTTTTTCGTGGTGTTCTGCCCCATACTGGTGCTTTTGCTGCCGTTCGACCAGCTTTTCGGACATGGAGGCGCGGTGCTCGGGAGCGTGCGCATCGTGTTCTGGACGGTGTATTCCGCCATCGTGCTGTATACAGGTCTTTTGTATGCCGGCATCCTGTGGCGGCCGCAGGCAGTGGCACGCACGCTCAGGCGACTTTTCTCCCTGCGATGGCTGCGACGCTGGCAGGGCGGCGTGGTGAAAATGACCGACAACATGATTGCAACCTCGGCTCACGTGCGCGGTTGCTCCGGTCGCTGGTGGCTGCAGGTGTTCGGCGCCACCGTGGTGTCGTGGTTCTCCCGCTACCTGGTGGTGAACGCCTTGTTCTGGGGCTTCGTACCCTCGGCCGACGGACTGCTTGTGTTCGGCCGACAGTTCGTGGTGTGGGTGGTTCTCATGGTGAGCCCCACGCCCGGCGGCAGCGGTGTGAGCGAATGGCTGTTCTCCAACTACTATGGGGACCTTATCGGCAATGTGAGCATGGCGCTCGTGCTTGCCATCATATGGCGTTTATACTCCTATTATGTATATCTCGTAGCCGGCGCGTTCCTTGTGCCCCGCTATTTCCGCAAAACAAAAAAGGCTGATAAATGAAGATTCTGGCTATCATACCCGCCCGCTATGCATCGACGCGCTTTCCGGGCAAACCGCTCGCCATGCTGGGCGACAAACCCGTGGTGCAATGGGTGTACGAGCGTGCACGCAAGGTTTTCGACACCGTGGCCGTGGCCACCGACGACGAGCGGATAGCTGCGGCCGTGGAGGCTTTCGGAGGCACCGCCGTGATGACATCGCCCTGCCATCCCAGCGGCACCGACAGGGTGCGCGAAGCCTTCAACAAACTGGCGGTCGACGCCGATGTGGTTGTGAATATCCAGGGCGACGAGCCCTTCATCAGCACAGAGCAGCTGAAGGCGTTAGCGGCATGCTTTGACGACACCGACACCGACATCGCTACGATAGTGCGGCCCTTTCACGGCAGCTACAGCGAACTGGCCGACCCCAACAAAGTGAAAGCCGTGCGCGACGATTCCGGGCGGGCGCTATACTTCTCCCGCTCGGTGATACCCTGCGTGCGCGGCCGGGAGCAGGAGCTGTGGCCCGAGCTCACACAATATTATATACACGTGGGGCTGTATGCCTATCGCGCATCCGTTCTCGCACAAATAGCGTCGCTGCCTCAGAGCCCGCTGGAGAAGGCCGAGAGCCTGGAGCAGTTGCGTTGGCTGCAGGCCGGCCTGCGCATCCGCACCGCTGTTTCAGATGCCGTGAGCGTGGGCATAGACACGCCCGCCGACCTTGCCGAAGCCCAACGAATTATTTCAGGCCATGAGTAGCGCGGTTGATAGACAGCAGGCACCTCCAGTCCGCACCTTCGGCCATCTTGAGCTTCCTCCGGAAAGGGTCTACACGACAGCCGGCGGAGCGCGGCTCCACGTAATGAGCGACAGCAGCTGCCCCATGGCGCGCATCTGCGTGATGGCCCGCGGCGGAAAAATTGAGACAACCCGGCCCGCCCTCGCTTCGACGGCGGCCACAGTGCTACCGGAAGGCTCGAAGCGCTACGACGTGGACCGCACGGCAGATATAATTGATTTTCACGGCGCATCGATGGCCGGCAGAAGCTCCGACCACCACACCCGCCTGGACATCACCTCGCTTTCGCGATACATGGGCGAGCTGCTGCCGCTGCTCGAGGCCATTTTGATGGAGCCCGATTTCCCCGAGCTTCGGCTCGAATCCGTCAAATCCATGCTCGCGGCACAGTGTGCCTACAACCGCTCGCGGGTGGACGACATCGCCGAGCGCAACGCCATGACTCTCATAGCCGGAAGGCACAACCCCCACTCTACCGCCCTGCTACCTGAAGACTTTGCCGACATAACAAAGGAGCAGACACTCGACCACCTGCACCGCATCATGTGCAGGAACAATATCGACATTTTCATGAGCGGTGGCATCAGCGATGAGCTCGAACGGAAAGTGGCCCAGATGGCCGATAACCTTCCCCAGGGCTGCAGCACCGCCATTGACATCATGCCATTCGAGGCGGAAGAACCGCAGACGGTGAACATCGAGGTGGAGGGCGCGGAACAGTGCGCCGTGGAAGCCATGATTCCTGCTGTGCCGCGCAGCCATCCCGACTATATCCCGCTCCGGCTGGCCGTTACGGCCATGGGTGGCTTTTTCGGCAGCCGCCTGATGCAGAATATCAGGGAAGACAAGGGACTGACCTATGGCATATCCGCGTCGCTGTGCGGCATCCGGGAAGGAAGCTATGTGGATATTTCCGCCCAGTGCGCTCCGCACTACACTGAGAAGTTGCTCGACGAACTGCGGGCGGAGCTCGTGAAGATGGCCACCGTGCCGCTGAGCGACGACGAGATGCTGCGTATGCGCCTTTATGAGCAGACGCGCCTCGCCTCCGTGCTCGACAACGCCATCGCCACCGGCGACCACTATATCACGGCCATGATCACAGGAATGCCCACGGGCTACTTCGCGCTCCAGGAACAAATCACATCCACCATCACCCCCGTGCAGATAGCCGATGTATCTGCCCGTTACCTGCTTCCCGACAATCTCAGGATTGCAATAGCCGGCCGGTAACTATTCAGCGAATTGCGGGGGAAGACTCGCGCACAGGCGCAGAGAAATATGGGAAGAACCATATATCTGGCTCAAAGAGCGTCGGAGACGCGTCATTCCTTAACCTCGGTCGAGCGCAGCGAGGCCTGAGGTACCACACCAAGAGGCCCCGGCGCTTCGGAGATGCGCTGTTTTCACACAGATTTGTGTAATTACACCGCGTCTCCGACGCTCTTTAACCCCGATTTTCAGCTCTTTATATAATTCTTTGCGTCTATGCGCGAGTTTTCTCCTTACGACTTAGCATATAGCTGAATAGTTGCGTCGGCCCCGGATAAGGTTAAAGTAAGTTAAAGCGCTTGCAGGTTTCGGATAAACTCCCTACCTTTGCACCCGTAAAACATCGCGGGGTGGAGCAGTGGTAGCTCGTTGGGCTCATAACCCAAAGGTCGTAGGTTCGAGTCCTGCCCCCGCCACTAAATTGACTGCTGACTTATTAGTCGGCAGTTTTTTATTACAAAAACTCCAACTTTTTCGCACTTTGGCCACTTTTTGAACCGTTCGGCTTTGCGCGGTTTGCATAAAATAAGTAATTTTGCAGCGCGAAATATGAGAGCACGTTTCTTTACCATATTACTACTATTCATCACAACCCTTGTGGCTACAGCGGCCGAACCGGCCGACACCACCGCCCGCAAGAAAGGGTTCTTTGCCCGCGTGCTCCAGTACTTCAGCGAGAGCAACAACCCGTCGCCGTCCGACAAATTCGATTTCAGCGTGATAGGCGGCCCGCACTACTCTTCCGACTCTAAATTCGGTATCGGAGTGATGGGCGCAGGCCTTTATCGCGCATCGCGCAACGACACATTGACACCCGTGTCGCAGGTATCTATCTATGCCGATGTCACGACGGCAGCCCACTTCAAGGTGGGAATATGCGGTACCCACATTTTTCCCGGCGACCGCAGCCGCCTCACCTACGACCTGAGTTTGTCGTCGATCAAGACGAGCTTCTGGGGCATCGGCTACGACGAGTGCCGCTACAACGACAACGAATCGAAATACAAATACCTGAACGTGCAACTGCTCACCTACTACCGCTGGAGCCTGGGCGACCATTTCTATGCCGGCCCCGTGGCAACGATAGACTTCATCAAGGGCAGCCAGTTTGAAAAGCCCTGGCTGTGGCACGGCGAAGCGGCACGCACGTTCAACTGGAGCCTGGGCGGACTCGTGGAGTATGATTCGCGCGACCACCTCACCAATCCCTATCGCGGCACGTTCGTGCGCATCCAGCAGCAGTTCTACCCCCGCTTTCTCGGCAACAAATACGCATTCTCAGCCACCACGGTTCATGCCTCGCAGTACATTCCCGCATGGCGCGGAGGCACTTTCGCCGTGGCCGTCGACGGCAATTTCACCTACGGCAACACGCCCTGGGGTCTTCTCAGCACCTTCGGCGGCCGCAACACCATGCGCGGCTACTTCGAGGGCCGCTACCGCAACAAGTCGGCCATCACGGCCTGCGTGGAGCTGCGCCAGCACGTGTGGCGCCGCAACGGCGTCGTGGTGTGGGGCGGCGCCGGCACCGTGTTCGACAAATTCAAGGAAATCAATTCACGCACCATCCTGCCCAACTACGGCGTGGGCTACCGCTGGGAATTCAAGCAGCGCGTGAACGTGCGTCTCGACCTCGGTTTCGGCCGCGGTGTATCAGGTTTTATTTTCAGCATCAATGAAGCTTTTTAAAAACATATCTCCGGCAGCCGTGCTCATGTGGGTATATCCCCTGCTGCTGCTGGTGCCCAACGTGGCCCTGAGCGTGACCGAGCAATATTCCGTGGTGGCCCGTATAGCCAATATCCTCCTTCCGCTGGGTGTGTATCTGCTCATCACATCGTCGTCGCCGAANGTGGGTCGCACGGTGCTGTGGTGCCTGCCCCTAAGCATCTATGCCGCTTTCCAGATAGTGCTGCTGTACCTCTACGGCGAATCCATCATAGCCATCGACATGTTCCTGAACGTGGTCACCACCAACGTGGGCGAAGCCACCGAATTGCTTGCCAATCTCACCCCCGCCATCGTAGCCGTGATCGTGATATACCTTCCGCCTATAGCCTGGGGTATCGTTCAGATGGTGCGACACCAGACGAGCACAGCCATCGTGCGCGACAAGACGCGCAACATTGCCTGCGTGCTCACGCTCGCGGGCGCCGCAACCGTGGGCGCGGCCTATTTTACCACGCCCGGCTACGCCGCGNGCCGCCAGCTCTTCCCCGTCAACGTGATTTGCAACACCGTGCAGGCNGGAGTGCGCACCGTGAAGACAAAGCACTACAAGGAATCGTCGCGCGACTATGCCTTCGACGCCCGCAGCCTGCGGCCCGACTCGCTGCGCGAAGTGTACGTGCTCGTGATCGGAGAAACATGCCGCGCCGACAACTGGCAGCTTGTTGGCTACGACCGCGCCACCAATCCCCGGCTGTCGAAGCGCGACGGACTCATCGTGTTCCCGCGGGTTATGAGCGAGAGCAACACCACCCACAAGAGTGTGCCCCTGATGCTTTCGCCCCTGACATCCGAGACATTCGGCGACTCCATCTATTTCGTAAAAAGCATTTTCGAGGCCTTCAAGGAAGCGGGATATTCCACCGCTTTCTTCTCCAACCAGCAGCGAAACGGTTCGTTCATAGACTTTTTCGGCGAACAGGCCGACAGCTGCGTATTCATAGCCGATGACCCCGAGGCCACCCGCAGCGACGACGCCCTGGCCGGAATGCTCGGCCGTTTCGTGACGGGAAGCGATGCCAGCAAACTGTTTGTTGTGCTCCACAGCTATGGCTCGCACTTCAACTATGCCGACCGGTATTCCGACGAATACCGCGTGTTCACACCCGACGACAACGACGAAGCCGANCCATCCAACAGGCAGTCGCTTATAAACGCCTACGACAACACAATGGTGATGACCGACGCCTTTGTCGACGATGTGATTTCCGCGCTCGACAGCCTGCCGGACGATGTGCATTCGGCCATGCTGTTCGTGCCCGACCATGGTGAAGACATCTTCGACGATGCCCGCCACCGGTTCCTGCATGCATCGCCCACCCCCACCTACTGGCAGCTGCACGTGCCGCTGGTGATGTGGATGTCGCCGTCGTTCGCCGCCGCCTTCCCCGGCAAGGTCGAGGCCGCGCGCTCGAATGCGTCTAAAAACGTAGCCTCGAGCCGTTCGGTGTTCGACACCCTGCTGTCTATGGCCGGCGTGACCACCAACCACAATCGCCCGCAGCGCGCCCTNACCGACAGCGCGTTCACNGAAGAGCCCCGCGAGTACCTCAACGACTACAACGAAGGTGTGCCTCTCGAAGCCGCCGGACTCCACGNTCCCGACTACGAAATGATGCGCAAACATGGAATAACGCATTAAGCGCCTACNTGATAGAAATTTACGAAAAATTNCACNNGTAAANGACTAAAGTTTTCCAAAATATTTTGCANNCTACTGAAATTCANNTACTTAAGTTTTAGGAGNCNNTAAAAAGTTTNCCAAAACGAAAATTGTTGCAAAGTTTTAACATTATTGTTTTGTCCATTTCTCTTTTTGTATCTACCTTTGCGGTGCAATAACCGCCGGGGAGAACCCGCGGCTCTACATATACCCAAAAACACCCGATGATACAGACAGTAGTAAAACGCGACGGACGCGTTGTTGGCTTCAACGAAGAGAAAATCAAGGCGGCCATCCGCAAAGCAATGCTCACAACCGAGATGGGCGAAGACGAAGCGCTCATCTGCAAGATATGCGACCGTATCACCTTCAACGGCACCGAACGCATGACCGTGGAGGAAATACAGGACATGGTCGAACTCGAACTCATGAACAGCCCCCGCAAGGAGGTGGCAAAGCGCTATATAGCCTACCGCGACCAGCGCAGCATAGCACGCCGCGCCAAGACACGCGACATGTTTCATGAAATAATCGAGGCCAAGAACACCGACATCACCCGCGAGAATGCGAACATGAACACCGACTCGCCCGCGGGCATGATGATGAAATTTGCCAGCGAGACCACCAAGCCCTTCGTCGACGACTATCTGCTCAGCTCCGAGGCGCGCGACGCCGTGCGTTCCGGCTATATCCACATCCACGACAAAGACTACTACCCCACGAAGAGCCTCACCTGCGTGCAGCACCCGCTGGACCGCATCCTCGAATACGGTTTCATAGCCGGCCACGGCGAGAGCCGCCCCGCCAAGCGCATCGAGACGGCCACCATCCTGGCCTGCGTGTCGCTGGAAATAGCCCAGAACGAGATGCACGGCGGCCAAGCCATCCCGGCATTCGACTTCTACCTGGCCCCCTTCGTGCGCAGCACATTCATCGAGGAAGTGAAATATGTGGAGCAGATGCAGGGTGTGGACCTCAGCCATCTCTATAATAAGGAATTCGACGACTATATCACCACCGACCTCGACGGCCTCACCGGCGAGGAGCGGATGCTGCGCCACGCCGTGAACCGCACCGTGAGCCGCGTGCATCAGGCCATGGAGGCGTTCATCCACAACATGAACACCATCCACTCGCGCGGCGGCAACCAGGTGGTGTTCTCTTCCATCAACTACGGCACGGACACCAGCGCCGAAGGCCGCTGCATCATCCGCGAGCTCCTGAACAGCACCTACGAGGGTGTGGGCAACGGCGCCACCGCGATTTTCCCCATCCAGATNTGGAAAAAGAAGCGNGGCGTGAGCTACCTGCCCACCGACCGCAACTACGANCTCTACCAGCTCGCCTGCAAGGTGACCGCACGCCGCTTCTTCCCCAACTTCGTGAATCTCGNCGTGCGCANGTCTTCAACGTGCACGAGAAGTGGGACGCCAACGACCCGCTGCGCTACCGCTACGAGATTGCCACCATGGGATGCCGCACACGCGTGTTTGAAGACCGCTACGGCGAAAAAACCTCCATAGGCCGCGGCAACCTCAGTTTCACCACCGTCAACATCGTGCGCATCGCCATCGAGTGCATGAACATACGCGACAAGCAGGAGCGCATCGACACATTCTTCCGCCGTCTCGACAGCGTGCTCGAGACAGCGGCCCGCCAACTCAACGACCGCTTCAATTTCCAGAAGACAGCCCTGGCGAAGCAGTTCCCGCTCGTGATGAGCAAGCTGTGGAACGGCGCAGAAGTTCTCGGCCCCGAAGACCGCGTAGAGAGCGTGATCAACCACGGCACGCTGGGTATAGGCTTCATAGGCCTGGCCGAGTGCCTCGTTGCCCTTATAGGCGTGCACCACGGCGAAAGCGAGGAAGCACAGGCTCTGGGCCTGCGCATAGTGAGCCACATGCGCTCGCGCGCCAATGAATTCTCTGAGAAGTACGAGCACAACTATTCCGTGCTCGCCACTCCCGCCGAGGGTCTTGCCGGCAAATTCACAGCCAAGGACCGCAAGTCGTTCGGCATCCTGCCCGGCATCACCGACAAGATCTNCTACACCANCNCCANCCNCGTGCCCGNCTACTACCNCTGCNCGCCCCGCCACAAGGCAGAAGTGGAGGCTCCCTACCACGAGCTCACCCGCGGCGGCCACATCTTCTATGTGGAAATCGACGGCGACGCCACCCACAACCCCGAGGCAATCTCGGACATCGTGGACCTGATGGACAGCCACAACATAGGCTATTGCTCCGTGAACCACAACCGCAACCGCTGCATGCACTGCGGCTACGAAGACGCCTCGGCCAACCTCGACAAATGCCCCAAATGCGGCAGCACGGCCATCGACAAGCTGCAGCGCATCACGGGCTACCTCGTGGGCACCACCGACCGCTGGAACACCGCCAAGCTCGCCGAGCTCAACGACCGCGTGGTGCACAAATGAACCTGCGCGTAGTCGACATAGTCGAAGGCACCAGCGTGGACGGCGCAGGCTTGCGCACAGCCATCTATATGGCGGGCTGTGCCCACGCCTGCCCCGGATGCCACAACCCCCACACGTGGCCCTTCGACAGCGGCCGCGACATGACGCCCGGCCAGGTGCTCGAAATAGTGGAGCGCAACGGTTTCAACGTCACGTTCAGCGGCGGCGACCCCATCTACCAGGCCGAAGCCCTCGTGCAGCTCGCGCGCGAGCTGCACGCCCGGGGCTACAACCTGTGGTGCTACACCGGTTTCACATTCGAGCAACTGCTGGAGATGCCGCAGGCCATGGCCCTGCTGAGATACATCGACATTCTCGTGGACGGCCCGTTTGACGAGATGCTGCGCGACACCGACCTGCGCTTCCGCGGCTCGTCGAACCAGCGCATCATCGACGTGCAGCCATCGCTTGACGCCGGAACGCCGGTTGTCGCCACCCGCTACACCGAAAAAACTTTTTCCTGACAAAACTCAAAAAAACGAGGTGCAATCATTGCGGGATTAAAAAAATGCAGTAACTTTGCACCAAATTTTTCAAAATTCAGGATGAAAGAAGTGACCTACGAGGGACACACCTTCGTGCCCTACATCTACAGAGATGCCATCGACGCCCGTATCAAAGAGCTGGGCAAACAAATAGTGTGCGACTACGCCGGAAAATCGCCCTTGTTCATCTGTGTGTTGAACGGGGCGTTTCCTTTTGCCAGCGACCTGTTCCGGGCATCGGAAGGAATCGACGCGCAGATCACCTTCATACGCCTCAAAAGCTATGCCGGCATGGGCTCCACCGGCAGCATCAAGGAGGTGATAGGCCTGCAGGAAGACGTCAAAGGGCGCGACGTGATCGTGGTGGAAGACATCGTCGACACCGGCCACACCATTGCCCACCTGCTGCGCGGCCTCAAGGAGAAAGGCGCTGCCGACATCAAGGTGGCCACCCTTCTCTTCAAGCCCGAAGCCCTGGAGGAGGCCGATGTCAATCCCGACTATGTGGGCTTCAGCATTCCCAAGAAATTCATCATAGGTTTCGGCCTCGACCTGAACGAGCGGGCGCGCGACCTCAACGACATATACGTCCTTAAAGATCAAATCTGAGCGATGTTAAACCTTGTAATCTTCGGTGCCCCCGGCAGCGGCAAGGGCACACAGAGCGAGCGCCTTATTTCGGAATACGGCCTCCATCATATTTCTACCGGAGAGGTTCTGCGCGACCACATCGCGCGNGGCACCGAGCTCGGCCGCATAGCCGACAGCTATATTTCAAAGGGTCAGCTGATTCCGGACGACCTCATGGTGCGCGTCCTTGCCTCCGTGCTCGACGAGAATCCCGAAAAAACCGCGCGCGGCGTGATTTTCGACGGTTTTCCCCGCACAATTCCTCAGGCCGAAGCTCTTAAGAAGATGCTTGAAGAAAGAGGAACGAGCCTCGACGCCGTAGTGGGCCTCGAAGTGCCGGAAGAGGAGCTCGTGGAGCGGATGATCAAGCGCGGCAAGGACACCGGCCGTGCCGACGACAACCTCGAGACCATAAAAAACCGCCTCGACGTATATCACAAGCAGACACAGCCCCTGCGCGAGCATTATATCAATCAGGGCAGCTATCACGCCATCGACGGCAGCGGCGACACCGAGCGCATTTTTGCCGACATCAAAAACAAGCTCGACAATTTAAAAAAGTGATTGTCAACAAATAACCCATTAATACCATAGAGGCATGCCGCGAAGGCATGCCCTTTTTCTGAACATGAAAAAACTTACCTTAATTCTGGGCTGCACAGCTGCGATGTGCGCCATGAACGCATCCGCGCGGCTGCCGCTGAATGTCTACTCCGGCAAGTCCGACACAGTCTACAATTCCGAGCACACCATAGTGGCGGTGACCGCACCCGGCGCCACGGCAACGGTAGCCGGCGAAAACGTAGAGGTTTATCCCCGCACCGGCAGTTTCGGTGCCACAGTTCAACTCAAACCCGGGATTAACAAAATCGACATCACTGCCCGCAAAGGCAACGAAAAGGCAAAGGAAACGCTCAAGGTTTTCCTGGCCGAGAAAAAAGCCGCAAAGAAAGCCGTAGCCACTGAAGCCGCCGACAATTCCAAGACATTCCCCCAGCCCGTGATTGTGGCCACCGACTCCGGCGCCTATCTCCAGTACGGACCAGCCGGCGACCGCCTGGGTGGCTCCAAGATGTGTTTCCTCGACTCCGCCATCACGCTGCGTGCCGTGGGCGAATGCGGCGACCTGTATCGTGTGCAGCTGAGCGCCAACCGCTACGCTTTCCTGCCCAAAGAATACGCCCATCCCGCCGACAACCCCTCGCCTGCCCTGAACGTCACAGGCTCGTGGAGCATCACCCGCGGAGAAAAATACGACAGAGTGAACATTGCGCTGCCGGCCCGCCTGCCCTACGACTACTGGACCGAAGACGGCGACCCCTCCACCCTGTGCGTGGAAATCTACGGCGCATGCGACAACAGCAACTGGATCACCCAGCGCGCGCTCGACCTTGGAATTATCGACCGCGTGGACTTCCGCCAGATAGAGAGCGACGTCTACCGCGTGCTCATTCACCTGAAAAGCAGCCACGTGTGGGGATTCACCGTGGGCTACGAAGGCACGGCCATGCGCATCGACGTGCGCCATGCCCCGCAGTGCGACGGCCTGCGCGGCCTGCATGTGGGCATCGACGCCGGCCACGGCGGCAAATACCCCGGTGCAAAATCGCCCTCCGGCCTGGTTGAGAAAGAGCTGAACCTCGACATCGTGCTCAAGCTGCGCGACATGCTGCAGGAAGCCGGCGCCACCGTCACCCTCACCCGCAGCGGCGACACCGGTCCGTCCATGACCGAGCGCAAGCGCATCCTTCGCGACGCAGGCGTAGACATCAGCGTGAGCGTGCACAACAACGCCGGCGGCAGTCCACTCTCCGCCCCCGGCACAGCCGCCCTCTACAAGCACAGCTTCGACCGCGCCTTCGCGCTGGCNGTGGCTCGCCGGCTGGTAGAGCTGGACGTGAATCTCTTCGGCCTCGTGGGCAACTTCAACTTCTCCCTGAACGGTCCCACCGACTACCCCAACATGCTCGTCGAAGGCCTCTTCATGAGTTCACTGGAAGAAGAAAACCTCCTTGCCGACCCTGAATTCCGCACCCGCATGGCCCGCGCCATCTTCCTGGGCATCGAAGACTACATGCATCAGGCACTCGGAAAATAACGCCACACCCCCCCCACACTAAAGCCGGCGAGCCCCTGTTGCCCGCCGGCTTTAGAATTAATAATATGTTACAAAATGAGCATATTTAATGTTNAGATTGTAAGAAATTCAAATAAAATAATTAATTTTGCAGCTCAAAATTTCAAATAAACCAATCAATATGAAACGACTGTTACTCACGGGGCTGCTTTCGGCAGCTATTCTGGGCGTTTCTGCCGCTACTCCGCTTTCACAGTTTGAAAAGCAGAGNGCCGCGGCCACTCTCAAGCCCACCATCGTCAAGAACAGCGCAAAGGCGTCGGAGGTGCGATACCTCGCGCCGGGCGTGAGCATCTCCACCACGAACGGAATGAAGCGCCTGCACGCCCTCAAATCNCCTGCNACCATCAAAAAGCCCTCGCGCGTGGTGGCCAAGGCACCCCTNCCCGACGGAATGGTGTTCTTCGAAAGTTTCGAGGACTGGCCCACNGANGATCTTTACTGGATTCCCGACGGCTGGGAACTCGACCACCGCGGCCAGTGCGAGCCCCAGGATTCCTGGACACCCTGCGGCATAATGCCCATGATGCCCCTCCCGGCCGATGGCGATTGCATGTTCGGCATCAATTACTCTATGAATTCTCAAGACGAGTGGCTCATAACTCCCGAAATNNCTATCGGCGACAATTTTCAGCTNACTTTCTGGTGCTACCTCGAGCCTTTCTTCCTTTACAGTCTNGACAACTTCGACTGGGACTTATGGGATTTCGTGGGCGACAAGGAGGTTGCAGCCACCCTTCAGATATGGGCTCAGCCCGCGGGCGAAGACTGGACTCTGGTACACGACTTTGCCGATGACTANCGCGACATGACGGGCGACGAGCTGTTCGACGCCGCCCCCACGGGTCTTGAAAAGAAGAGCATCAGTCTGGCCGGATTTGCCGGCAAAGACATCAAGATNGCCTTCCGCCTCGTGGGATGCGACGGCAACACCATGTTCCTCGACGCCGTNGGCGTGGGCTATCCCTCNCTCGACGACGTGAGCTACATGGAGCCGCTCGAAACCCTCTATTTCGGTTTCGAGCCCACTTGGGAACTCAGCTACATGATGGCCGACATCGCCCAGTACGGCGTCTATACCCCCATCACCTGGACCAACCTTTCCTACAACGAGGGAGCNACCTACAGCTGGACCTATACCGACCCCGAGACANTNGACACTGNGACGGCCNNCGGCGAGGACNTGCAGGATGAACTCACGCTGTCCTACGCCCCCGACTACTCCTCCGAGACCTCCCTGCGCAACAATCTNTGCTATCCTCCCGTGCTCACTGCCAGCGCACCGAACGCCATGAGCACGGAGTACAGCGTGCCCTACCCCTATTTCCAGGCAGGTGGCACCTGTGAATTCGTNTTCAACGACCAGAGCACCTTCAAGGGTTGCTANCTGCCTTTCGGCATCAACACCTCCGGCCTGGCCGCCGTCTCCGTGGCCGACGACGAGATAGGCGACCCNTCCATNCCCGTGTTCGGCTACAGCAGCAATGTCGACCGCTACTGGCTCNACTACTCGCTGAACGGCGCCGAGGCCGAGAGCACCGACTATTCTCACCTGCTGGCCATNGCCAACCTGTTCTGCCCCTCGGAATACGCNGTTGTGGTGAACGGCATGACCCTTGCCGCCTACGGCCAGGTGGACGACGACGCAGAGTTCACCGCCACGATTCTTGCCCTCAATTCCGACTGGGAGCGNGACCTCTCCACCATGACCACCATCGCTACGGCCAAAATCTCCGGTAGCGCCCTCAGCCGGCAGTATGCCGACAGCAAGGGCTTCATGGTGCTCGACTTCACCTTCGACGAGCCCNTGGCGCTGGCTGCCACCGACGAACACCCCGCCTACTTCTTCATGATCGAAGGCTTCCGGTCCGACAAGGTCGAGTATTTCCAGCCCCTCCAGTCCCACGAACCGCTGCCTAACTATCTGTGCTGGGGCTACACCCTCTTCCAGATAGACCTTTCGGCCCAGACCGGACGACCCGCCTACTACAACATCAAGCCCATGCAGTACAAGGAGAACGGCGAATATGCCGACCTCTACGGCGCGTTTGCAATAGGCGTGAAGGCCGACTACCCGTGGCTCACCACCGACTGCGAGAAAGTGGAAATCAGCGACGAACCCGTCGAAGTGGCCCTCGGCAGCTACTACGACGGTAGCAAGCTCGCCGTAGAGGCCCCCGCCGGCCTCACCGCCACCGTAGCCGGCCGCTACAACAATTGCGTCCTCACTGTCGCCAAGACCTCCCCCGAGGTCGAGACCACGGGCAACATCACGGTCAAAGGCCCCGGCGTAGAGCTCACCATCCCCGTCAAGGCCGAAGCAGCAGGTCTGCAGGATGCAATTGCTGCCGGCAAGACCGCCATCGCAGTGTACGACCTGAACGGCCGCGCAATCAATCCCGCCGATGCCGCAGCCGGCGTATATGTCGTGAAATACGATGACGGCAGCGCTGAAAAGCACGTGATAAAGTAATCCCCTCCAGCATTCACTATCGAAGCCCTGCGCCCCGCGGCGCGGGGCTTCTTTTTGCTCTTGCACATCCGCGAAAAGTTTCGTAACTTTGCCACAAATATATCTTCTGATGAACGAAACCGCACAAAACGATATACAGCCCGCAAAGCGCAACATCAGCGCCTTGATAATCAAATGGATGTGGATAGCATTTGCCGCCGTCACGGTGCTTT
>WFLX010064941.1_pt1 | contig 16541 bp, 17 predicted proteins | sample 4967041 | NCBI WGS metagenome assembly WFLX01 (sample SAMN12857096, study PRJNA449069) | gut metagenome | isolation source: stool from male and female vole | host: Microtus ochrogaster | place: USA:Florida | collected 2017 | reverse complement strand
CAGAATACATGAAGTGCACTGAGGTAGCAGAAGATTATGGCATAGAATACAGATTGATGGTATGTCTGAAAAACATAAATTTTTTATACCCCAAAAACTTGCACCGTACGAAAAATTTCATTAACTTGCAGCCATTAACCAAAAATCTCCTCAATCATGAAGAAACTCTTTTCCCACAGCTGGCTGACCGCCTCCGAAAGCGGGTTTGTGTATATCCAGACGGCAGATGCTGCTGATCCTTTCGAGACAGAACTTGAGGCGCAGGGTGAATCTGCGGAGACAACAGCCGCGGATCTCACATCCGACATAGCCCAGGACGTCACCGAATACCACGGCCCGNTNATCTNCNGCAACNGANCANTNGANATGGTCCTNTTCCCNGGGAGNCTANGCNACAATAAATGGCACCGCCGTCACGTTCCATTATTACACTCAGGACTTCCTTGGAAATAACAGAGCCTTGATTAATGGAACAACAGGAGCAATCTCCAGGTTTGCATTGGGTTTGGGGACAGTTGAAACCTTGGACTAAGGAGGAACAGATTGAAGCTATTAAAGCTTATCCTGAATACGATTATGAAAACAAGAGATTTGAAATACTACAGAACGCGCTACCCTAAGATTAAGAGAAAACCATTTCTCTCGCAATTCTTAAGTTCAATAGCGGAATCTTTTGTAACGATGAATTTGATAAATATAGTTCTCCTCATACCGACTGGATTGTTTGAATCAAATAGTTTTAAAAGTATTGCTGAGATAAGTTCCTACCTGACATTTAGTTCATACTTACCCCTTATCTTTTTAAGTCATTTATATAAGTCGTGAAAAATTCCAGTTTACGCAAGAATTTGTGGAGGAATCTGACATTGTTGTCTATGTCTGTTTTGGTATGCATCCCTATGTCATGGTCACAGACGGCATCTGCTCCCATAAAGTCGACAGATGAATGCAGAATGTTGTCATTGCTTAACCATTACTTTGCCATCACATATCCAGGCATTATTCCCCCTAAATACCTGTTGCCTGAAGGTGTCACAGGCGGCGATCAGTCTATAATCCGCAATAATGATACTTTTTATCGATTTCTCAGTATGATCTCAGGGTTGCCAACTCCCTATAATCAAATACCGGGAAATATCCGTGTTGAGGGGAATGACTGGATATACTGTAGGGATCATATAAACCTTGTTAGCTGGTATGCCGACAATATAGACCATGTATCTTGTGAGGAGTTTCTTGAGTATTATAACTTAGTCCATTATCAAGTCCCTTATCCGTATGGCGATGAGGAATGGTCTGATTATGTAGATAGAATAGGGGTATATATTGACTCAATCCAAAGAAATCTTAAGATATTCGAAAATAGATATCAACCAAATAAGGAAGAAAAGGAACTCCTGTTTCCTTGGAAAACTAATTATACTAAAGAAGACATGTCAAAAATCAAATCTCTAATCAATACTACCCAGAATATTACTTTAATAATTAAGACCCGATAACACGTAGGCGGGACAGAATGCTTTTTCTCCATAAAAACTGCACCGCACGAAAAATTTCATTAACTTGCAGCCCTTAACCAAAAATCTCCTCAAACATGAAGAAACTCTTTTCCTGCTGCTGGCTGACCGCCTCCGAAAGCGGGCATGAGTATATACAGACGGCAGATGCTGCTGATCCTTTTGAGACAGAACTTGAGGCGCAGGGTGAATCTGCGGAGACAACAGTCTCTGATTTCTTATCTGAAATAGCCCAGGACGTCACCGAATACCACGGCCCTGTCATCTACCATTGCTGCGGGTGTATTCTTGAATTAGCAGGCGTGTGAGAATTCAAGATAAAAAAGATGGGGAAAAATTTGCGGGATTTGATTCATTTTGTTAATTTTGAACATTCGTGTGGCTTATGCTATTCTTTGGAATTGGCATTTTGCAAGCGAAATAACGTTTTTGAAGTTTATTCTAATTATTTTATTGACTACAATGGAAGAAAATCTCGTGAAAACATGCCTTCACGACCGCCATGTGAAACTTGGGGCTCTCATGTCGCCCTTCGGCGGTTTCGATATGCCTATTCAGTATAAGGACATCACCACTGAGCACAATGCAGTGCGCAATGAAGTAGGTGTTTTCGACGTCAGCCACATGGGCGAGGTACGCGTGGAAGGTCCAGAAGCTGAAAAATTTGTTCAGCACATTTTCGTCAACGACGTAGCAGGAGCTCCTGACGGACAGATTTTCTACGGCATGATGTGCTACGATAATGGTGGCACTGTCGACGACCTCCTTGTATATAAGGTGAACGACCACGAGTATTTCCTCGTCATAAATGCAGCCAACATCGACAAAGATGTGAAGTGGATTTTCGACAATGCAGAAGGCTTCGATGTTAACATCGAAAACGAAAGTCCCTATTATGGCGAACTTGCCGTGCAGGGTCCTAAAGCAGAAGAAGTGCTTTCTAAGATTCTTGGTCTCCCCCTCGAAGAAATATCTTTCTACAATTTTAAGACATATCATCTCGAAGGAGAAGACGTGATAATCAGCCGCACAGGCTACACTGGTGAAGATGGTTTTGAAGTTTATGGTTCTCATGACTTCACTGTTCGTCTATGGGATAAGCTGATNGAAGCTGGTGTTCAGCCATGTGGACTTGGTTGCCGNGACACACTCCGTTTCGAAGTAGGTCTGCCTCTTTATGGCGANGAACTCGCTGACGACATCACTCCAATCGAGGCAAGCCTCTCAATGTTTGTCAAGCTCGACAAGGATGAATTCATCGGCAAAGAGGCTCTCGCGCTTCAGAAAGCAGAGGGAGTAAAGCGCCGCATCGTAGGCATTGAGCTCGAAGGAAATGCAATTCCACGCCATGGATATCCCGTAGAAGTGAATGGAGAAGTAGTAGGGGAGATCACCACAGGCTATCGCTCCATCTCTACAGGCAAGTCTGTCGCCATGGCAATGATCCAGAAGCCATTCGACAAACTCGGCACTGAAGTGGAAGTGCGTATCCGCAAGAAGACCTTCCCTGGCAAGGTCGTAAAAAAACGCTTCTACGATAAGAATTATAAAAAATAAGCGATAAGATATAAGATTTTAGAAATAAGATAAAATCAGAGAACTCAGAGAACTCAGAGGACTCTGAGCAACTGACAACTTATAACTGACAACTAATAACTGACAACTAAAACTAACAAATATGAAAATCAAAGAAAACGTCCGCTTTGCGGAATCTCACGAGTGGGTAAGCCTCGACGGCGAAATAGCAACTGTTGGTATCACTGATTACGCTCAGCACGCTCTTGGCGACATCGTATATGTAGATATGCCAGAAGTAGGCGATGAAGTGACAGCCGGCGAGGAATTTGGTGCAGTTGAATCTGTAAAGGCTGCTTCTGATCTTTATTCTCCAGTAAGCGGAGAAGTGGTGGAGATCAACGAGGCTCTCGAAGACGAACCAGGCCTTATCAACCAGGACGCATTCGAAAACTGGATCATGAAGGTTAAAGTATCTGATCCTTCAGAAGTCGAAGCTCTTCTTGACGCTGAGGCATACGCTAAAATTTGTGAAGAATAATGAATAGATATATTCCGCATACCGAGGAAGATATTAAGGTGATGCTTGAGAAGATCGGAGTGAATTCTACCGCCGACCTCTTCTCAGATATCCCCGAAGATGTGATCTTCAAAGGAGAATACGATATCCCTTCCGCAATGTCGGAAGTGGAACTTCGCAAGCATTTCCAGGAACTCGGTGATAAAAACAGCAATCTCGTGGTGTTCGCAGGCGGTGGTGCCTACGACCATTACTCACCTTCAGTAATTGCTCACCTTCTCGCCCGCAGCGAATTCTATACAGCCTACACTCCTTATCAGCCCGAAATTTCGCAGGGTACTCTTCAGTACATCTTCGAATATCAGAGCATGATTTGTGAGCTTACCGGCTTAGAAGCAAGCAATGCTTCGATGTACGACGGTGCTACTGCCACTGCTGAGGCAGCTATGATGATGGTGGCCTCAGCTAAGAAGAAAAACCATGTGCTGATTTCAGCTACAGTCGCTCCGAGAGTAGTGGAAGTGGTGAAGACTTACGCAAAATTCCATGGTATCGATCTTACTGTAATTCCCGAAAAGGATGGTGTGACTGACCTCGATGCAGTCTATGAAGCACTGAATGCAGGCGATGTGGCAGGTGTGATCGTTCCTTGCCCTAACAAGTATGGTATAATAGAAGATTTCACTGGTCTTGCAGAGAAAGTGCACGCTGTGAAGGCTCTTCTCTCTATGAACTGCGATCCTTCCACTCTCGCAGTGCTCCGCACTNNGGCAGAATGGGGTGCNGACATCGNTTGTGGTGNTGGCCAGNCTNTTGGCATGNCAATGCAGTTTGGTGGGCCGTACCTTGGTTTTATGGCTNGCTCCAAAGCACAACTTCGCAAGATGCCGGGTCGTGTGGTNGGTGCTACTAAGGATGCCGATGGCAAACGCGCCTTCGTGCTCACTCTTCAGGCCCGCGAGCAACATATCCGCCGCGAGAAAGCTACTTCTAACATTTGCTCCAACCAAAGCCTTATGGCTCTATATGCCACTGTATATGTTGCTTTGATGGGCAAGAAAGGTCTTGAGGAAGTCAATAAACTCAGCTGCGACGGAGCTCACTATCTATATAATAAGCTTCTTGCCACCGGCAAATTCCACAAGGTATTNGACAAACCATTCCTTAAGGAATTTACTCTCCGCACCGACCTTGATGTGAAGANGGNCAACGACTATCTCGCATCAAAAGGGTATANGGGTGGTATCGACCTTGGCAATGGACTCGTAGAGTTTGCAGTGACTGAAAAGAGGACTAAGGAAGAAATCGACGAATNGGTAACTTTAATGCTGGAGGCTTAAGAAGATGAAATACTACGATAAACTGATATTTGAACTTTCACGCCCNGGCCGTGTGGGTTACGAATTGCCGAAAAATGGNTTTGNGACNGATGGCGAAAAGGAAATCCCCTCCGATCTTCTCCGTCAAGCTCCACTTGATCTTCCCGAAGTTTCCGAACTTGATGTGGTGCGCCACTATACTAATCTTTCCAACAAGAACTTTGGCGTAGACACAGGTTTCTATCCTCTNGGCAGCTGCACCATGAAGTATAATCCGAAGATCAATGAAGAAGTGGCAGCTATGCCTCAGTTTGCAGGACTTCACCCTCTTCAGAATCCTGAGACAACCCAGGGAGCTCTCGAGCTTTATTGGAATCTTCAGAATGCCCTTGCTAATCTTGCAGGGTTTGCAGAATTCACGCTCAATCCTTATGCAGGTGCTCATGGCGAGTTGACAGGCCTTATGGTGATGCGTAGCTATCATAAAGCCCGCGGCGACCATAAGCGCACTAAGATTATTGTNCCNGANTCNGCTCANGGCACNAATCCTGCTTCNGCNATGGTNGCAGGTCTTGAAGTAGTAGAAGTTAAGAGCCGTCCCAACGGTTCGATAGATATTGAAGACCTCAAGCCTCTTCTCAATGATGAAGTGGCTGGCATTATGATGACCAATCCTAACACTCTCGGTATGTTTGAAACTGAGATTGTAGAGATTGCTAAGCTCGTGCACGATGCCGGTGGTCTGCTCTACTATGATGGAGCTAACTTCAATCCTCTTCTCGGTAAGGTTCGTCCCGGCGATATGGGATTTGACATCATGCACATCAACCTCCACAAGACTTTCTCCACTCCTCACGGTGGTGGCGGTCCTGGAAGTGGTCCGGTCGGCGTAGCTGAACATCTTGTCCAGTTCCTCCCGAATCCTCATGTGAAGAAGGATGCTGACGGCAANTTCTATGTAGAGAATGGCGATGAGGCTCTTGGAAGTGTTTCTACATTCTTCGGCAACTTTGGAGTGATGATGAAGGCTTATGCCTACATCCTTAGCCTTGGAAAGGAAGGAATAAAGGAAGTAGGGCCGATGGCAACCCTCAATGCCAACTACATTAAGGAAAGCCTCAAAGATGACTACTTGCTCCCGATCGAAGGCGNATGTAAGCATGAATTTGTGTTCGATGGNCTGAAAGATAAGTCAACCGGCGTAACGACTCTNAACGTCGCAAAGCGTCTGCTTGACTATGGATTCCATGCTCCGACTATCTATTTCCCATTGCTCTTCCACGAGTCGATGATGATTGAGCCTACGGAAACGGAAAGCCTTGAGACTCTGGATGAGTTTATCGATGTCATGCATAAAGTAGCAAAAGAGGCACGCGAGACTCCAGATGAAGTGAAGAATGCNCCTCTCACTACCATCGTGCGTAAACTTGATGAAACCACTGCAGCTAAAAACCCAATCCTCAACTACAAAGCTCTTAAGAACTCATGANAATCATCATAATCGGCGCGGGCCCTGGCGGATATGAGANCGCTCTGGATGNAGCCAAGAGAGGACATGAAGTGACCCTCTTCAATGGCGANCGTCTTGGAGGCACTTGTCTTAATGAAGGCTGTATCCCTACTAAATGCCTTTGCCGCAATGCTGAAATGATTGCTTCTTTCAAGGAAGCTGAGAAATTTGGAGTAGACGACTTCACCTTCACGCTCGACTACAATAAAGTGGTCGAGCGCAAGAAGGAGGTAGTGGATTCCCTCCGCTCAGGCATTGATTCAATGCTTAAGGCTGCGAAAGTGAATGTAGTGAACGCGAAGGCTTCTTTTAAGGATGCTCATACAGTGACTGCTGATGGAGAAGACTATACTGCTGACTACATCATTATAGCCACTGGCTCTACATCGCGCTCGCTTCCTATCGAAGGTCATGATTTGGAATGTGTGAAAGATTCCACGCAGATGCTCGACATTGAGTATATTCCGGAGTCGCTCACTATCATTGGTGGCGGAGTGATTGGTATGGAGTTTGCCAATATCTTTGCTTCGTTCGGCTCAAAGGTGACCGTGATAGAATATATGAAGCAAATCCTTCCTCCATTCGATTCAGATATCGCAAAGCGCCTGAAGCAAACNCTCGGTAAGAAAGGAATCAAGATTATCACNNGCGCANCTNCAAAGAANANAGNGCAGAACGAAGACTACGAAGTAGTAGTGACTTATGATGTAAAAGGCAAGGAAGAGCAAGTAGCCAGCTCTGACTTGTTGATGGCAGTAGGCCGCGCTCCTCGCGTTGACGGACTAAACCTTGAGGCAGCCGGAGTTGAGTATTCTCCCAAAGGGATTGTAGTCGATGACTGGATGCGTACAAATGTGCCTCATATATTTGCCATAGGAGACGTCAATGCCCGTATGATGCTGGCTCACGTAGCCACTTTCCAAGGAATCCATGCGCTCAATGCAATTGATGGCAAAGCTGACAAGATCAATTTTGGAATAGTACCTAGTGCAGTCTTCACAGTGCCGGAATGCGGTATGGTAGGTCTGACTGAAGAGGCGTGTAAAGCTCAGGGCATTGAAATCCGAAAGGGCCAGAGCTTCTTCAGGGCAAATGGAAAAGCATTGGCAATGGGTGAGCCGGATGGTCTGTGCAAACTTATCTTCCGTCAAGAAGATGGCAAGCTCATCGGTGCCCATATCATGGGAGTTGAAGCTGCTGACCTCGCACAGCAATGTGCCGATTTGATGAATGCAGGAATGACTCTTGAAGGCATTGAAAATGTGATCTTCGGTCATCCTACTGTCTCAGAAGTAATCTTGGCTGCTTGCCACAATGCTTGATATATTAGTCTGATATTTATGAATTCTGCATTAAAGAAAATTGCCGCCATCACGATGGTTCGCGACGATGACTTCTTCCTCCGCAAGTGGGTGGAATATTACGGTAAGGAACTCGGACGCGAAAACCTTTATATCCTTTTTGACGGAGANGACCAGAANGTGCCNGANTTTTGTGAAGGCACNCANACNTNNATCCACAAGCGNCTGAGCAATCAGATTGTNGAAGGNGAGCGNGTGCGTCTTGGTCTNNTCAGNGATAANGCNGCNGAACTTCTTGAGAAAGATGGCTATGACTTAGTGATAGGAGTAGACTGTGATGAATTTATCGTTGTAGATCCCAAACTTGGCAANGGATTGGCGGAGTTNCTTTCAGAGCANGAAATAGACTATACGATTTCTCCTTTAGGTGTTGACATTGGTCAGCACCTGGAGAAGGAATCGGAAATAGACGGCAGCAAAAAATTTCTTGAGCAGAGACGTTTTGGATTTCTTGACACCCGCTACACGAAAGGGTCAATCATAGCCAAACCAGTGAGATGGGGAAGAGGTTTTCATCGCGTAAAGGGTCATAATTTTCATATCTGCCCCGATCTCTATCTATTGCATTTCGGATGCATTGACATGAAGAGGATGCGTGAGCGCTTTATGAATCCAGACCGTATTGGCGGCACATCGACACGGCATTTTAAGAAGCGTACTCGCACCATCAATCTGGTGACCAACAATGAAGCCCAAGATTTCGACAAAGCTACGGCTCTGGCACGAAAGATGCAGACTTTTATACGTCCGGTGTATGCCTGGAACAAGCCTGCTATGTTGGGGCGTGTGGTAGTAGTNGAAATACCGGAGAGATTTAGAAATCTATTATAATATGAAAAGTGAGCAACCCATTGATGCTGTCATCCTTTGGGTGGATGGCGACGACCCTGTCTGGAAAGCAAGGTGCGACAAGGCGAGGGGGGGGAATGAACTGACCAAGCGCGACGATATCGGAGGAGACCTACGATTCCGTCAAATGCGTGAGATCGATTGGTGTGTGGCGGGCATCAACAAGTTTGCTTCGTTCATTCGGAAAATCTATGTTGTCACAGACGGTCAGGATCCGCATATTGAGAATACAGTAGGGAAGTGGTTTGAAAATCCAATACCAGTAGAAATCGTCGACCATAAAGTCATCTTCCGTGGATATGAACAGTATCTGCCAATATTTCAGAGCAATGGCATTGAGACCATGACTCATAGAATCCCTGGGCTATCAGAACGATTTGTCAACTTTAATGACGACTTCGTCCTGACGAATTATGTTAGGCCNGAAGATTGGTTTTCGNAAGATGGTTCNGTNGTAGNCTATGGAAAATGGATGCCAAATTTTNTTCTTGNTNTCCTTCATGCCATTAAGCCCAAAAAGAATGGACTAAAAACAGTAGGATTTAAAGACATAATGGAAAACACTTCCAAGCTGATGGGATTTAACAAGACATTCTTGATGAGGCATAATCCACATCCGATGCTGAAATCACTTGGCGAGAAGTTTTTTGAAGAGTTCCCGGAGAGTGTAGACATCAATTGTAAAGATAGATTTCGTGCTCCATGCCAATATAATGCTCAGGAAGCCAATCATCTTATGGCGGCGAAGGAAGGGCGCTTAATTGTGAGATCTCCTAAAGGAAAGACACTTTTCTTGAAGCCATTTGCTAATCGCCCGTATTATCTTCGTAATCATCTTAAGCCATATTTAGCAGGAAAGGCTTTGCCTCCATTCATGTGTATCAACTCATTGGCAGAAGCTGATGCCGACGATAGAAATTTCTTTATAGATTTTATGAATAAAATCTTTCCTTAACTTATCTGNCAANATCAAACTATCAGATTACTTGTTAACACAANAATTGATANTGAGTTGTGANTTTTGAAAGAAATGGAAGNGAAGACACCACTTACTATTGAGGAAAAACAAGAGATAATTCTCGACGAATTGAGAGATGTAGATAGATTCTGCAGAGAGAATAATATAAGATACAGTTTAGCATATGGCACTCTGCTTGGTGCAGTAAGACACGGAGGATTTATCCCTTGGGATGATGATGCTGATATAATAATGCTTAGGGAGGATTATGATCGTTTTGTAGCNTCATATAAGANNGATAAATATCNTATGNTTCAGTTCTGTCATAATACTGAAGGGANAGAAGTATTTTTTAANGGCTANCTAAAAATAANTGATNCGAATACATTTATTGCCTCCAATCAAAATATCATCAAGTATGGAGTAGCCCTCGATATTTTCCCTTTGGACAGTGTGCCCGAAGATAAGGATGAGAGGCATCGGCTAAATCATAAAATCAGACGACTAAATAATCGTCTTTATCATAGACATAAGAAAGATCCCATATCNATAATTAAATCATACCGGCATACAGTAGACAAATGGTGGAAAATACTTGATAAGGCACTGCACGAAAATAAATACAATAATAGTCCGATAGTGACGCAATTCTTTTGCGCTGATGAGGATGAGGTGATTCTACGGAAAGAAATGTTTGACGAACTGATTGATATTCCCTTCAATGGCCATAATTTTCTTGCATTCAAGGATTATCATAATTATCTTGTGGCATCATATGGCGAAAATTATATGATACCTAAGCATTGGGCTCAAGATTTCATCATATATAGGAAATAATCTATAATTAGAATGACAAATGGAGAATAAGAAAGAGTTGACATTAGAGGAAAAGCATGAAATCCTCTTCGATATTATGAAAGATGTAGATGCTTTTTGCCGTGCCAATAATATCAAATATAGTATTTCAGACGGCACCATGCTTGGGGCAATACGTCACGGAGGATTTATTCCCTGGGACGACGATATCGACATCTGTATGCTACGGGAGGATTTTGATAAATTCGCTGCAACATATAAAAGTGATAAATACCACCTTCTTTATAAGACCGACAATGGCACTGAATTTTTCTATGCTGGCTTTATGAAGGTGAACGATCCCACTACATATTGGGCAGGCCCGGACAAAAAGCTAATCTACGAGCACGGGGTGGCAATCGATATTTTCCCATTTGACCCGGTTCCGGAAGACGAGAAAGAACAAAAGAAGCATATGCACCATATCAGGAGCATAGACAATCGTCTGTACCATAGCCAAAAGCGTGACCTCTTGTCGAGATTTAAATCTCGTGGCCACAGTATTGAAGGTTGGTGGGAAAAAGTAAATGAAGCAGTTCACCATGGCAAGTATAAGGACAGCCCATTAGTAGGCCAGTCTGTCTGCGTTAAAGACGACCATGTCGTGATGCGCAAGGACATGTTTGACAATATAGTCGATATCCAGTTTAATGGNTATAATTTTCGNGGTTTTGGCGANTATCACACATATCTGNCNTTCTTATTTGGTCCCGACTATATGACNCCAAAGAAGTGGGCTCACAACTTNACAATNTACNGNAGATAAAGTATAATGGATGATGGCATCAAGCCATCATCCATTATTTGATCCTACAATCTTAATTATCTCTTTTGATATTTGAGGTGATACGCGATTGTATGATTTCCGACCTTTTATCATGTTGATAAATGACAGAATTTCATAGCGGATTCCTTCCCCTTCAAGCTGATAGAAATAACGCTTATTGTCAGAAGGATTTTCATATCTAACCTCAAAGTAATCCGTCTTCCACCAAGGTGCCGGCACATAAATGTAGCCCTTAGTGCCAGACACTACCATTTCTCCTTCTGATTTCACTCCTTGTCCTACCTTTATAGAAGCGACTCCGTTTTCGAAAATGAAAGATACTTTTGTGAACAGGTCGAAATCAGGATAATTCTCAAGTGGCTTTGAAAATCTCATGCTCTGAGTGAAGTCAGTGCCGAGAATCTTAAATACTGGCAACAGGGCAGTAGGTCCCCATGCAGTAATGGAATTCCATAAATATGAAGGCAGGGGAGTCTCATCAATTTTTATCAAACTCGTGCAAGTGGAATCCACAGAAAGCACATCTCCAATGATGCCGCTTTTGATCAGAAGCATCATGCGATTGAAAGCTAATGAATATGCAGTCTTTATGCCATCCATCAGTACCAAGTCTTTATCTCTTGCAAGCTGTATCAACTCCTCAAATTGAGATATTTCTAATGTGATAGGGGATTCACAAATCACGTGTACGCCTGCCTCAAGAGCTTTCTTTGCCTGCTCATAGTGCTGCGCAGGCAAAGATGCTATATAGACGGCATCGCATTGGCTCAATAATTGCTCATAGCTGTCTGTCAAAGACGACAGCTTTAGAAGATCTTCGTCGAGATTACCATTGCAGGCTGCAAATATGCCAGCAATTTCAACTCCATTTACATATTTGCACTCGTTCTTGAATTTATTGACAATATTAGTCTCTCCTACCAGACCGATTCGCAAGGATTGCTTTTGGCTTCTTATTTCAGTACTTGAAATGCCTTCCGTACGGTCGAGATATACTACTTTGCAAAACTCATTCAAATAATCAAATTTCCCTACCCAATCAGAGCCAACAGTAAAAATATCCGCTTCATACCGACGAATATCATCGATTTTCTGCCCTTCATACTCCTCGATAATTATCTTATCGGCAAGTCCGGTCTGACGAATTGCCTCAACTCTTTCCATGAGCGATTGGCCGACATTGATCTTTCCACGCGCCATGTCGAAATCGTCGGCAGTCACCCCGACTATAAGATAATCGCCCAAGGCCTTTGCTCTCTTGAGAAGCCTTATGTGGCCTTCATGTAGGAAATCATATGTGCCGTAGGTAATGACTTTTGTCATATCAGATTTTCCCTTTATCTTGAAGATCTTTTAATGCGGCCACCAGTGTGTCATTATCAGCAAATGTGAGAGAGCCGAAATGTCCGACACGGAATACCTTATCTTTCAACTCTCCTCCATTTGGGCATATCCAGATTCCATAGTTGTCTTTTAATTCTAAGAAAATCTCATGGGCTGAAGCAGTAGTGGGGTGAAGAGGAGTAAGAGCATTCGACATAGATTCGGAGACAATTTCAAAAGGAAGATCTTTTATCTTATGCCTAAAATCTTCTGCTTGATTTCTAATACGCTTTATCTCTGCTGGAGCTCCACCATTTTGCTTGATTCGTCGAAGACGAGCATTGATCTGCCGGAGGATTCCAACAGCAGGAGTGAAAGGTGTCTGTCCTCTTTCTGCATTCTTAAGAGCACTTTTCAAATCAAGATACATTGTCTTTGTCTCATTGCTCCAAACGCGCTCAAGTGCTTTCTCACCCAAAACTATAATGGAAATACCGGGTGCACATGCCAGCACTTTCTGCGAACCAGTGATGATGACATCGGCGCCAACCGAAGTCATATCTATCGGATCAGCAAGAAAGGAGCTTATTGCGTCTATTACGAAGAGCATATTGTTACGCCTACAGAATTCGCCAAGAAGTCGGGCATCATATAGCACTCCTGTCGAAGTCTCATGTATATTTACAAGCAGACCAGTATAACCTTTCGAATCATATTGCTGAAGCATCTCAGGAGTGACTACATGGCCTTGCTCTGGCTTGATAGCAGTGTAAGGGATATGATGGATATCACACAATTCTGTGAAGCGATGTCCGAAAGAGCCTCCGTCAATGACAAGGAGTCGATCGTGCGGAGTGAATACATTCATCACCACAGATTCCATTGAGGCAGTACCGGAACCCGTAATAAATACAACTTTTGCCGAATCTGGAGCATTGACCAATTCTTTCATTATAGACTCATTTTCGAGCATAATGTCAGAGAATTCCTGAGTCCTGAAATACGGCACCTGTTCTCCTCCTATAGCAAGAACCTCTTCATCCGACATTACCGGGCCGACAGTGAAATTAAGCATAATGTAAAAAATGTACCTTTGATTGTTATGAGATGTGGTCTTAGTTGATGTCTACATCCTTCTGTGCAATGATGAATTCCGTAACAGATCCTGGGATTGGATTTTTTGCACATTTATCTTTGTAGGTGGTCTTTTGGAAGAAAGCATTTTTGGTGGCCTCTTCGTATAACTCAGGAGAGTAAGGGGCATTCTTATATACGCTATATAAGATATGGGTAGGATCTTGATCTACTTTTGGCATTTTTGAGAATAACTTGGCAGCCTCTTCGTTGTTTTCCACTAAATAACGGAAAAGGAAATGCATAGTAAAGTAGTCTAAGAGAGTATTTTCTTTTTCCCAATAATGAAATAAGAATTCCCTCCACATCCCCAAAAGAGGATTTCCTTTGCGAGCTCTCATAAAGCAACTTTGCACGAAAGCGTGCGTACCACCTCGCTTGATGTTGCTTCCTGCCATAAATAGAAAGAAATCTTCTTGCATTATATAGGGGAATATTGGCGCAGTGAAGAAATCTGTGGCATCAGCCCAAACTCCACCATGCTCATAAAGCAGCTCGACTCGGCAAATATCACTGAAGTGAGTTCGTGTGATCTTACCCTTGCGCCACTTGTCCATGATGTGATCTGGCAAGGATATCCAATCGAAGAGAGTGTTCTCATCGAGCACTACCAAAGGAAGATCGATATATTTGCGCATACTCTTGAAGCAAGATTTGACAATAGGAGGGGCTTGCTCCTCTCCCTGAAGCCAAATAGTGAATACATGCTCTTTAGAATCAGATATCTCTTGAGATTGCTTCGGAAAAACAGGATGGATGCTTTTTGCAAAATCATCATACTGCTTGAGATATTTCATCTTTGCCTCCACAATCGCTTCGCGTCTTTTTCTTCGGCGCGAATCATGGTCGTGCCATAAAGGATTGAAGATATGTCCTTTTAAAATGATATGAGCTTGCTTCGCAAGACTTGGAAAAAAATATCTCATGGCTTCTTATATTTGTTTAGAGTGCAAATTTACTAAAAAAAATCTATGCTTGCAACATTAGACCCCATCTCATAAAATTTCGGTGCCAGTGGGGTCTTAAATATAAAAAGGAAGAGAGCTCGCTTTTGGCGGGCTCTCTTATATGTTGGGAATGTTTCCTATTAGAAGTAATAGACGATGGTGGTGACTGAAGCGGGGTCGATGAAAACTTTGTCGTTGAGATTGAAGCGGGCTTGCTTCAACTTTTTCTCGGCAGTTGTGGTGTAGGTGAATACTGCTTTTGTGCCGTCAGGACGTGGCATATCAACCGTAATACCATTTGTCTTGTCATAGTTGGTGAGTACCACTACGAGTTGAGTTCCATCAGGAGAAGTATAAGCTGANCCAAAGAAGTNNTTCGTCTCATCAAGAGTAAGACCTACACGCTTGAATCCGGGACGGACGAAAAGGCTGTAATTGCCCAAAACCCATAGATTTGGATTTGCTGCNACTGACCCTCCTTCAGTGAAATTGTCGCTATATTCTCCACCCTTAGGTGTGGTCTTGATCAACTCAAAACGGTTCTTCTGTCCGTAGCGTTCTACAGACATAGCTGTCCAATAGCTCCAAGAAGCGCATCCGGCGACTGTGACATCATTATGTATCACGCGGCTCATATACTGGGCAATATCAAACTCAGTGGCATTCTCATAGTTGCCATCGAGTTCAGCCGGAGCATCCCCAAGCATCGACCATTCGGTCTGATACACTTTCAGATTGCGTGCCTTTGCAGCGGTTGCCACTTGCTGACGCACCTGACGCATTCCATTCCATGTGCCTTCTGTCCAATAGCTATGCCCGCAGATGATGTTATCAAGACGCTTGATATCACCAACGTAAGCATTTGATGAAGGATTATAGAAGGCATTGATAGTGTTTGAACGCTCGTTGCTGCCTCCAGTCACATCATTCCAAGAAGCAGCTTCTGCTATCAGGATATAGGTGTCGAGATCGCGTGCAGTAAGTGACTTGTCGAGTTCCTTCACAAGTTTAGCAATTTCTGTATTTTGCCAGCCTGAACCTTCCTGGCTTGCCACGCCATTATCAGCCACACCCCAATCAAATTGAGGCTCGTTGACGGGGGAGATGTGAGAGATATTGTAGCCAGCCTCTGTGAAATGCTTGGCAACTTCTGCCATATATTCAGCATATTCAGAATATGCTTCCTCCTTAATGTTGCCATGAGCACCATTATCGGAATATCCCATGCCGTTAAGAGTGTACTGAACGAGAGGGGAGTTGCTGAAAAGCACAAACTTCTCGCACCCCATGTTTTTAGCCTGCTCCATGAAATAGCGCTGTCCCGCGCAGCTGTTCCAGTTGTAGCTGCCAGTGAAAAGATAACTTTGGGCACGATTGTTGAGCGCGATATTGCTTTCATTTCCTTGCTCCTCGCTGCCGGCTCCAAGATTTACACGCCACATGGAAAGACCGATGCCTTGTGGCTGACCATCTGCCGAGATATTCTGGGAGAAGAGAAGCTGTGCGATCTCATTACGATTGTCGGTCCAATACTGGCCTATTTGGTTGGGAAGCCAGCAGTCAGACGCTGCAAATCCTTCCATTTCCTGATAAGTGGTGGAAGTATTTACTGTCACTTTCTGAATGGCGAGAGGGAAATTAGCTTTAGGGGAGGTGACATCGTCGTTTTCGCTAAAGCTTGGTCGGTCAGGTACCTCGCTGCCTACAGGATGCTTTGTGGAGACGCCATGAGGCTCGTCGCTGCAAGCACCGAGAGAAGCAGTGAGAGCAATGCATGCCGCCGATAATATGATTGTTTTCTTATTCATAAGTAAAAATTTTATCACAAATCGCCTCTCCGAGGCTAATGTGAGTTTTCAATTGCCCCAGACTGAAGTCTGGGGTTTATTCACGATTGCAGCTCTCCGAGCTGTAGATTTAGTTCCAACCGGGGTTTTGCTTGATGG
>WFLX010116118.1_pt1 | contig 16551 bp, 18 predicted proteins | sample 4967041 | NCBI WGS metagenome assembly WFLX01 (sample SAMN12857096, study PRJNA449069) | gut metagenome | isolation source: stool from male and female vole | host: Microtus ochrogaster | place: USA:Florida | collected 2017 | reverse complement strand
AAAGCTGATAGAATTATGAACAAGAAAATAGCCTTAGGCACATGGTCATGGGGCACCGGTATGGCCGGAGGTGATCAGGTTTTCGGAAATCACCTCGGAGAGAAAGAACTTCGTGAAGTATTTGACACCGCGATGAAAGAGGGTCTCGGAGTCTGGGACACAGCAACCGTTTATGGTATGGGTGCATCCGAGGAGATACTCGGTTCGTTCATCCAGAGCGTTCCCCGCGAGGATGTCTATATCTCCACAAAGTTCACCCCACAGATAGCTCCGGATTGCCAGAACCCTGTGGCAAGGATGGCGGAGGAAAGCTGCCGCCGCATGCATATTGACTACATTGACCTCTTCTGGATCCACAATCCTGCTGATGTCGAGAAATGGACTCCGATGCTTGTTCCGCTGCTTGAAAGCGGAATGGTAAAGGGTGTCGGCGTTTCAAATCACAACCTTGAGCAGATCAAGCGTGCCGATGAGATACTGAAGGCTCACGGCTTCCGAGTGTCGGCTGTGCAGAACCATTTCAGCCTCCTATACCGTTCCTCTGAGGAGGCCGGTATTCTCGACTACTGCCATAAGACAGGCAAGGATTTCTATTCCTATATGGTACTCGAACAGGGTGCTCTCTCAGGGAAATATGGCGTTGCCAATCCGATGCCCGAAGGCAGTGCGCGTGCAATGACTTATAATGCAATCCTTCCTGAGCTTGACAAGCTGCTTGCAAAGATGAAGGAAATCGGTGAAAAATATGGCGTGAGTGTCTCACAGATAGGCGTAGCTTACGCAATCAACAAGGGTACTACCCCCATCATCGGTGTGACCAAACCGCGCCACGTCATTGAGGCAGCTCAGGCTACTACAGTTTGCCTTACCGATGAGGAAATCAAGGAACTTGAGCTTCTTGCTAAGGCAACCGGAGTCGATACAAAGGGCTCATGGGAAAATCCGATGGTATGATGCGGTTTGTTGCAGCGGCAATCAGTGTCATCATGTCAATAGCTTCAATGGCCCAAGACAAGGATATGAAAGCAGTCGATGTACATTCTCATCTCATGACCAAACCCTACCTTGAATGTCTTGAACGTAATGGTGCCCTTATGGAGGACGGTTTTCCACTTCCGGCTTGGAATGAAGACGGGCACCTTGCATTTATGGATTCACTGGGCATAGCTACGTCCGTGCTCACCCTCTCATCCCCATACCCATATTTCGGGGATATTAAGGAGACGAAGGATGTAATCCGCTCGGTAAATGAAGAAGGTGCGGCTGTGAAGCTGCGGCATCCGGGCCGCTTCATGTATTGCGCATCCGTGCCGTTGCCTGATGTGGAGGCTGCCATTCAGGAAACCATATATGCCCTTGACACACTGAAAGCCGACGGAATAAAGCTCCCTACAAACAGTAGGGGGCTTTACTTGGGTGATCCTGCTCTCGACCCTCTGATGAAGGAGCTTAACGACCGCAAAGCAGCCGTGATAATCCATCCGCATCGTCCTGCGTCACTGCCCGACAGCGTGTTCACTTCCGGCCCTATATTCGTTTATGAATATCCGGTAGAGACCACACGCGCGGTACTGAATATGGTGGCCAACAACATAATGACACGTTATCCCGACATTAAGTTTGTTGTGCCGCACGCCGGGTCATTCCTCCCTATAGCGGTTGCACGACTTAAAAACGGCTATCCGCTGATGTCAGCGTTGGGTGTGATAGAAAAACCTTTCGATATTGACGCGAACATGAGCAACCTCTACTACGACGTTGCCGGAGGCCCCTCGGATGAGATTCTTGACCTCATGCTGACGATTACCGATCCGAAGCACATCCTATATGGTACCGACTATAGCTTTGTTCCTGCAAAAGCATTGCAGAAAGTATATGCAAATCTGGTTAAATCAATAGATAACAATGAGAGGCTTTCTCCCTATAAGGAGCAAATATTAAGTGGCAACGCTTTGGCTCTTTTCGGAAAAGAAAACCATTGCTCCAACCTGTCAGATCCGGCACCCCAATGCAGGAAACTGCCGATGGCTGAAGACGGAATTGTCAGGCTCTCTCGCATTGAGGTCTATCCACAGTATCTGGATGAATACATGAAGATGGCTACCGAAGTTGGTGCTACTTCACTGCGCACAGAGCCGGGTGTGTTGACAATGTATGCCGTTGCAGACAAGAACAATCCTTGTCTCATCACCATCTTGGAGACATACGCGAGTCAGGATGCCTATAAATCGCACATCGTCTCACCCCATTTCCGGAAATACAAGCAAGGTACTCTCCACATGGTGAAGTCGCTTGAACTGTGTGACCAAAATCCTCTCAATCCCGACAGTAAAATAATTAACAAGATTNACAGTAAAGANTTACAATGAAATATACAAATTAGGGAACTCAGATCTTTTGGTGTCCCGTATCTGCTTAGGCTGTATGGGATTCGGTGACCCGAATAACGGACAGCACTCATGGACAATCGGAGAACCGGAAACACGCGATATAATTAAAGCCGCACTCGAAGGTGGCATCAATTTCTACGACACAGCCATAGGTTATCAGAACGGCACCAGTGAGCAGTATGTAGGACGTGCTTTGCGTGACTTCGCCAAACGTGAGGATGTGGTGGTTGCCACCAAGTTTCTCCCACGATCGCAAGAGGATATAGCGAACGGTATNTCCGGCCGACAGCACATTGAGATGAGTATTGATGCGAGTCTCCGACATCTCGGTATGGACTATGTGGATCTGTATATATACCATATGTGGGACTATAACACTTCCATTTACGANGTAATGCGAACACTTCACGACATCGTGAAAAGTGGGAAAGCGAGATATATCGGAATTTCCAACTGCTTTGCATGGCAGCTCGCCAAAGCCAACACTATAGCAGAGTATGAAAATCTGACAAAGTTTGTTTCCGTTCAGTGACACTACAATCTCCTGTTCCGTGAAGAGGAACGTGAGATGAAACCGTTGTGTACTGAAGAGAATATTGCGATGACACCTTACAGTGCGCTTGCAAGCGGACGCCTCTCCAAACGTCNGNGAGAAGATTCAAAAAGGCTTGAAGAAGACAGTTATGCATGTCTGAAATATGATGCTTCCGCAAAGCTGGATGAGGTGATAATTCGCCGGGTGATAGAAATAGCTGACAGACGAGGTGTATCAATGACCGAGGTTGCATTGGCATGGCTTTTGACTAAAGTGACTGCACCTGTCGTAGGCGCCACAAAGAAGCATCATCTTGATGGAAGGATAAAGTCTGTTGATCTTGATCTAACTCCGGAAGAAATAGAGTATCTGGGAGAGTGTTACGTCCCTAACCCACTTGTAGGGGTAATGGCTCAGAATACACCTGCCATGTCCAAATCTAAACAAGTATGGACCTGTAGTTCTGACATTCTCAAATAAACACAGCTTCCTTATATATATGAATAGGTATAATTATTAATGATTGAAGGCGAGGAGGACTCGCCTTTCATAATGCAAAGTTAATAAAAACTACTGATATTTAGGTACTTCCCATTTTTAGTCATCGTTAGAATACATCCGATTTGGGACTGTTGGTGGTGGCGTCTATCTCGTCGGGGATGTGATAGGTCATTGTAGATTACTTGGGTCCTTGTATATTATTAAAGTAACTCACCGATTTTCAATTCGTTGGAGGATAGTTTGTCACTACGTTGTTTTCATATTTCTGATCTGAAGGGGAGTCTTGCCCCAATATCTTTTTACACTTTGGCAGAAGAATGAGAAATTGGAAAATCCAAGCCGGGATGCAATTTCTTTTATCGAGAAGTCTGACGAGGTAAGATAACGGTGAGCATCGTTCATGACATATTCCTTTATCCATTCATTTGCTGTCTTTCCACTTTGGCTTTTACAGACAGACGAAAGATATTTAGGGGTGATTGCCAATTCATGTGCATAGTAAGCCATATTATGCGGCTTGATGGGTAAACTTATCAGTAAATCTAAAAAACGTTGATATAGAAGTGCCGGTTGTGATAAGTTTTCTGATCTCAGGAGAAATGGCTCACTTTCTATTAGTGAAAAGATTTCCATCAGTAAGGACTTGGCGGCCAATATCACTATGGTAATATCATTTTTGTTTTCACTATTGTTTTTCAAACGAAGGATATTGAGATATGACCGTATCAGTGACTGCGATTCTTCGTCAAGTTTCAATACAGGGTTAGTCTTCAATTTCATAAGTATCTCACGGATCTCAAGAGATGAAATGTGACTTGATATCAAATCAAGATTCGCATAGATAAAGGTAGCATAGAAATCATCACTGAAATTGATTTTGGTGTAGAAATCATTGGGATGACACACAAGGACTTCTCCTTTTCGCACCACATATTCTACGCCATTGAGCGTAGATGAGTGTATGCCACTCTCCACGTAGCAAACACATAACGAATCAAGGCGGTAATTGAGGTTCTCGTTTTCATTATGCCATCCGCCATGGTAAATAAATAAGTCTTTTGAAAAGGTTTTTCCTTTCGGATTATCCCTGGTTACTGTAGGTATATCAACTATTTTCATATCCTGTGGTTAAAAGAAACATTCTTAAGGCCGTTTAGAACATTTTGTATTCTAACAAACCGGTAAGTCTTGTTGTTTTGATTATCATAAGATAAAAATTAATAATTATGAAAGTAATAGGAATAAATGGAAGTGCCAGAAAAGACTGGAACACCGACACGCTGGTAAAGAAAGCCCTTGAAGGTGCAGCCTCCGCCGGTGCGGAAACGGAACTCATAGAGCTCTATGCAGAGCCAATAAAGGGATGTCTTGAATGCTTCGCTTGCAAGCGCAAAGGTATAAACACGGGTGGTTTGTGTGCAATACGTGATAATCTCCGTCCCGTATTGGAGAAAGTGCTGGCTGCGGATGCTGTAGTACTCGGATCGCCCAATTTCTTTGGCTATCCTTCAGGAATGTTAAGAGCTTTTATTGAGCGCTTTCTTTATCCATTGACTTCATATCAGGTAGAAAACGGTCAAATCCAGAGAATTTTGGGTAAGCGAATTATTCCTGCCGGTATCATATTCACCATGAATGCCGACGAAGCTTACTATAAAGCCGGGGGCTATGAGGTGTCGCTCGGAATGACTAAAAGTAATCTTGAATTCATTCTTGGATATGCAGAACAATACAATTCATACGCTACGCTCCAATTCAAGGATTATTCTAAGATGAACGCCAATCTTTTTGATGGTGCCGAGAGAATGGCTCGCCATGAGACCCAATTCCCCATAGATGAACAAAAGTGTTTCGAAATGGGTAAGCGATTAGTCGATAAGGCAACATCACTTAATTAGTTCTTACATAGTGTATTGAACAGAACGAAACAATTCTTTGTAAATAATCATGGATTATGGTAGAGAGAACTGGCATAAGAAGATGGAATATCCCTGACACAGAATAGTCCATACTTTGGCAAAATAGTCCGAACATATATAAAATAGTCCTAACTGTGGCGATCTTGGCCAATGTTCGGACTATTTTTATCAATTGTGCAATATGTATCACAATATGCTTACAAATACGCTACATAAGGGTGGATAAAATGAACTTATCTTATTTCGGACAAAATTCCGAACTTTACATTCACAGGGGATGGCTTTGGAAGGACGTTGATGTTGGACTCTACAGAGGAGTAGGAATACTTATAATCAAGAGTGTAGTAAAAACTTTTCATAAAAATACTTGCAAGAGGATAAGCTTTTCACTAACTTTGCGTTGCTTGTGCAACGGTAACACGTCACTTTGAGTACGACCTAATGAAAAGCTGTTTACTCGACGCTTTGATCCTTGACTTTTCAGAACTTTACAACTTAATATGCATTGTCAGGACTAAAGCAACGGTAGCAGTACCAAGTTTTTATTTTGTAACTCTTCGTGNGAGTGTCCTCGTAAAGACAACANNTCGTTCTAAANTTGAAAGTAGTCTCTCTACAGAAGATAATTAAAGAAACTCTATAGGAACCCAGATGGAATATTTCTGAACTTATATAAAATTAATAACCTTTCGAATTTAAACTTTTCACACCAATAAAAAAGAAATATGATAGAATCCAGCACTTCTAAATTTTTCTTGAGTATCGAGCACGCCGACTGGTTGACTTACAATGGAGAGCAAGTTTCAATGAAGGATTATCTCAATTCTTTTTCAGAATGTTTGGCAGTGGAGGGTTATCCAATACATTTCTCAATTAAAGAAGAGGGAATAGATTGGATGACGATAGAATCAAACCAATTCCCGGCCGCCTTGATTATTGCTTTGTTTGCTTCTCCTTTGGAGTTTGAGAGTATATNTNGTCCNGANCCTTATTTCGTTGTGGGTAACGAGAATTGTGCGTTCTCTAATGATAAGGATAGATACTTCTTTATTCCGGAATTGGGTACTTCGTTTGAAGATATGTCCAGTGTCATAAACGCATTAAAGAGCACTCNAAAAGATCTTCAGACTACGAGGATTGTGGGCATAAAATATCTAAATCCGACCGACATTCCACAAAGATTACCTGAATGTATCGTCGGCACGCCCGGATTAATTTTAAGAGATGGTATCACCATCATGATTGATACCATTCTGAATCAACATAAAGGACAGCCATGTAAAGTCTGCCAACCCGTGCACGCCTCCTTCTATGATAAAATATGGAAGTCTCTGAATAAATTATATACTCTGGAGTCGTCCCTAGAAACTGGGAGTGATATAGATTGTCGAGATGAGGATGAAGCAGATGAATTCTTCCAACCGGGTTTGGACAACGAAGATTGATAACTTAAAATCATNATAATCCGTACATTCTACTTTTCGAAAGATCTGATAAAGGATTAATATAGCAAAAATTTCGGGATAGACTTTTATTGGTAAGTGCTGCGGCTTGNTGNCATGNAGAGATAGATTGAGGAAGTCCTGAATATTTAAAAAAGGTAGCCANGCAAANTGGCTCGAGATAAATCCTAAAAAGACTACGNTATANGATCAATTATATTAAATATTAACTATCTTTAATCCTGACATTATTACATATGTCACGAATTATTGCTAATGTCTTAAGGAATCAGAAATTTAAATCAAAAATCTTTTAATATGAACAATCTGTCAAAGAGAAAAGCCATACAGAAATGGCTAGAATCACAACCGAGAAAAACAGAACGTGATTGGCTGCTTGAAGAACGTTGTGAATCAGAAGAACAACGACAACTTGTGCTTAATATTCTGTCATTATGTGAGGAACAGGATATTAGTATTGCTCCATATATTTGTTTACATGGTGACTTTAGTAGACAATTCGTGAAGAAGGGCTATCATCGTAAGTATTTCAATATATTGGATCCAGATTTTTGTAATGATGAAAAAATGGTAATGCTTTATATGAGCATACATGGAGGATNTACCAGTGCGAAGNTNGGACCACNAANCCCTACAAAAATTCANTTTGACTTTTCATTATTTGGAAAGTATTATTTTAATATAGGTGAGTCAATTGAGAAGCAAAGTATCCCGTCCGTTCAATGGAAAAAGTACCTTATTGGAAAATTAGGAGATATGCCAACATCAGATGCAGAAGACATAGCATCTTTGCTTATTAAGTCCAATCACCGCTTTATGGATAATACTCCTCTCTATGATTTAGAAAGTCCTGAGTTCATGAAAATTCTGGAAGAGAAAACACAAGGGAAGAATAGTGTCATATCCAGTGGTCTCGATAAGATACCTTCAGCAAATTTTATTCCTAATAGAGCAAAGGTTAACTATACCATCTCTTCTGATCTTCATCAATTGACACTTGGTGAGTTCATTGAAAAGCTTATGAGTCCATCCATTTATAAAGGGGGAAGGCTTATTATAGCATTTATTAATAAGAATAACGATTGTCTTTTTTTCCCTGATGAAGCTGCGGGAGTTGTTAACAAGTACGGGGAGATATACTCCGGATATTATGAAGAGTTTGGTGTCGTTTGCCCGGAAATGATTGATTTTACAAATATTATCAAAAGATATGAATTTACTCAGCCAATTGTCGCATGTACCAAACGTTATGGCACAATTCCTGTATTGGATATTGTTCCATTTGAGTGGGATGGTTATGCTTTTAATGCTATTGTAGTCGATAAGGTCAACGTAAATGGACGGCTTTCAAATGTCAGTGATTGGTTGGTGTGAAAAGAAAAAACTAAAGTTGAGTAAATGACTTATAAAAAAATTAGTATGGAACAAAAAATGATATCAATTATTGTCGGTAATATCTATGGATCAGATAGGTACCAAGACATATTAGAAAACAATCCCAAATTGAAAGAGTTATTAACTGAAGGCTGGACTATACAACAGTTTTCCGTTTTACCTCAAACAACCCATCTAAAAAATGGTTCTTCCGAAGAATTAAGCAAGATTAGAGTAGTACTCTTATTAAAGAAGAGAGATTGAGTCTAAAACGTTTTTGTAATCATTATATTGAAGAAAAATCATCTTGATATTTTGTCTTAAAATAATCTTTAATTTTAGGTTGATATTTTGAGGCTAAAAAGTTTACTTTGCTCATATTTTGCTATATTGTAAAGATGCGCTAACTTTGTACCAAAATAAAATTATACCTAATGTTGCATCAAGTTATTTTGGATAGAATTCTTGCAAAGTATGGCAAGGAAGTCATTTACTCTGCTGACTGTGCTTCATTGGCAGGACATATTGGGGTAAGCGAGACCACAGTTAAGCGGATGTTTGGCTTGGTCGGCAAAGATTCACCTGAACGCAATCGCACTCCTCATAATAGCACTATGGATATAGTTGCTNAGTGGCTTGGATATGACAGTTACAAGGATTTGTTNCGTGAGATAGGAGAGGGGGANTTCTCTTCTGAGTTTACTTCCTTGCATAAAATTGAAACAAAAGATCTCGCGGTTGGAACCCAGATTCAAGTTCGTTATGAGCCGGCGCGAATTATTGTTATGAGTTATCTCGGCGATGGGGAGTTCCTGATAAATGAGACAAAAAATAGCAAGCTCCAAAAGGGTGACCAAATTCGTCTCAGCAGTCTTGTTCTTGAGCATGAGATGATTGTGAGTGAAGTAGTCAGAAATGGACATTCTCTTGGTGGTTATCGGGCTGCCAAAGACGGAGGACTGACAGCATTAGAGATTATAGTCTGATTCTTCGCTCCATTTGCGGAGTGTGTCAGAAACAGCTTCGTTAAATTTGACATATAGCTTACCGGCATGGCTTTTTTCATAAGCTCTTGCCACTGCAAGTTCAACATCAATTCCAGTGGTTTCAGGATATAGCAGCTTGGTATCCCTTACTAAACCTTGATAGGCGGTGGAATGTGATGCTGCAAGGTCATACAGCAATTCCTGTAACTGTTTTTTTGTTATCCCGGAAGTTAGGGCATTATAAGATGCCTCAACTTTTGAGGTGAAATCCTTCATCTGTGTGTCTATGTCTATGACAACCTCCTGTGGCTTGTCCTGCTCTTTTAATGTAGAGGTTGTTGACTTAGGCTGAGTTGCTGCAGGTAGAATTGGCTTAGAATGTGGAGATAGTGAAGCCACTGTATCATCAGTTATAACCCCTGTATTGTTTCTCCGAGTTTCTTGGTTAATTTCAGGGACCATCTGTACTGTATCTGTCTGTATGTACCTGGTATTTAGTTCCCGGATTAACATTGAAATGGTAGTGACGAAAAACAATATGCCGAGGACGATCAACAAATTCCTATTAGATTTCTGTTCTAAGGTAGCGAAAAGCCTACGGTCGTTAAAATTCTCATTCATACATTCCTTACGGAATCTCCTGAATCTTGATAACGGAAACTCTTGTACGGTCTCAGCAATCACGTCAACGATTCTTCCTATCGCTGAGATGTCCTTATATGCAGTAGGTTTTTCACCGATTGAGATAGGATCGCTGAATGATTTGGTACCACCAGAGTTTCTGCTAAGTGTGTCTGAATATGACTTGTCAAGGTCAAGGAGCATGACGCTCCTGTCGCTGTGGCGCAACATGATGTTTGACGGCTTGATATCACAGTGAATCACTCCGCTGCGGTGAAGATAGGTGACAACGCTTAGAAGTTCTCTTAAGAATCTGCTGATATTCTCAGTGGTACTGAAATATTCCTTTCCCTCCTTAGTATTGATGAAATCTTCAACAGTAATCCCGTCGATAAAGTCCATTTCAATGTAGACTTCCTCAAGGTCATCTCTAAGATTACGATATATAGGAAGAGCATCGTGCTTCAATCTCTGTCCAATCCGGAATTCCTTTCGATACGATGATACAAACTCAGCTTTGTGGATCAGTTCCTTGCGGAGTCTTTTCACCGCAACATGTAAATCCTTATGTAAAACCTTATAGACTATACATGACGCTCCCTCTCCACAGATATTTTCGTCTTTGAAGCCCGCTGTCACAGTATCAATGTTCTCGACTGTGAATTCTNATCCNAAATNCGATGATGAAGTGGNGNCTATCANATTGCAAAATTACAAAANTCNAGTGAANTGGAAATGAACAATTTNAACTATGTAAAGATAAAAATCCATTACTATCTTTGCAAAGAAAAAGCTATGGTATATCATCCGGAAGAAAGAAATGAAATATTGATGAAAAGGATTAGGGTGGAGTTGAGGCATAAAACATATTATCCAAAACCTGTACATTCCAAGCCACTTGTCGCTTCACCTACTCCTCTATATTTGAGATTGGAAAAATTACGCAAGATGAAAGAAGAAAAGAAGTCAAGATTGTCGTTTATAGATGATTTCCTTGATTCAGAAGAGAATCAGAAGAAATATGGATTCACAACCGAAGTCGTGAACGGANTACGTAGTATCTATTATGACGGAGANATCAATCTGTTGAACGAAGCTATGTACGGTGCTCAAGCCATGCCAGCTTATCCGGAAATAAATTCGGAGAGAGCATTACATCTATATGAGCAAGATGATAAGCTTTATGCACGTATTCCTCATAAGGATGATAAGGATGAAGACATTCCTGTAAAGATCAGAATCGGCACTGAAGATTCTGAGGCTCCGAACTTTGCCATTGTCTCAGAAAAAGATGATGCTAAACTCACTCAACTATGTCTTACTGACCCTGCATATTTCCCAACAGAGTCAGATTGTCTTTATATACTTGACTTGAGAGGGCTCTCGGTTCTGAACAGGTATGTCCGTAATAATTTCATAAGAATGATAGAAGAGTGGAATAACCTGCATCCGACTGATAAGTTAGCGACAGATATTCCGCTGCCAAACTATCGTTTCTTGGCTTCGGCTGCCTATGCCACAGCTAAAAGAAATCATTTATAGAATTCTGGGAAAGGTCATTCTGAAAGTGAACAANAAGAACTCAGGTATTCTCAAAGCTANTTAATAATTNTGTACCGANAGAAAAANCCGAATCGCTTGAAAGGAAGTAGGCACAGTCTTATAAATCCAATTTTTATGTCAAGAGTTTGGACAGTGAGAGCTAAGACGCANATTTGCTCTGAAATCCCTAAAGGATTTACCATCCAAGTAACCACACAACAGAATGTGCATGATTACTATGCGCTTCGTAATGCAATCCTTTCAAGAGGTCTTCCTCATATAGGCGGTCACGAGCATGATGGCTCTTGGGATTGGTTCTAAACATTTTTTGAAGCGTGGAAATTGTTTCAAGATCCACGCTTCAGTAAATATCGTAAAAGCTATGGTTTTAATGAAAAATCTCATTAACTTTATATTCAGAAGTCGGTTGCCTTAGATCGGAAATCGGCAATAGTGGAAAATTAACACTCTTACATTGAGGATTTTAATTTGTATTTGATCGCTCTCGGAAAAATATACTTTCACGGGAGAGGATGAATATTCTAAATTTTAATTCACAATGAGAAAGAGACGTAATCAGGAACTCATTCTTGAAATGAGCCAACCGCGCATTGTTACGGCAGTGACCAAGCAACCGGAATGTATCTTGGAGGCAATGGAACTTATTTCCGAAAGTGCCAACAATTCACACCTAAACGATGACTTCTTCGAAGCGGTAAAAGTACCTTCAAACTATCTGTCAGAGCGACTGCTGATGACTCCTACTCAGGCTGTATTGTTGTCTTTACTCCTGGATCATAGTGAGGACAGTAATATACACCTGAGGGATATTGCTGAGATAACCGGGTGCAGTACTACCAGGATACTTAGATTCTCCAAATCTTTGGAAGATCTTGCACGGCGATTCTACATAAGGATACGAAAAGGACGCAGTTGTGATTCATATAGAATCCCCAGAGAAGTAATAATGACCCTTCGCGATGATCTCCCTTATGTACATAAGACCAGAGAGATATCCAATGTCAATGAATTCTTTGATAGCTACAAAAAAATACTGGCTGAAAAGAAATCAGACGAGATCACCCATGATATGTTCAAACAACTTAATGAAGAAAATCTTGAGCAAATCAAAGACACCCATTTTGCAAAGACATTGAAAAGGATACTTGGATGTGCCGATGACAGATTACTCTTTACACACATGGCACATTGCTATGTCTGTATGATGGATGATTACATTGAATTTCACGAAATAGAAGAGATATATGATGACGAGATACCTTCATGCCTTAAAATGGATATGAGGAGTCAGAGATCGGAAGTACAGGAACAACACCTTATCGAGAACTCCAACCGTGATGGCATGGCCATTCCGGACTCATACAGACTTACTGACTATGCCAAGAATGAGGTCTTGAAAGAGATATCGATATCCGAGTCGTTACATACCAGCCATCAAATCACGAAAAGCGACTCTCTGCCGGAGAAGATACTGGTATATAATGAAAAGGAGGGTGAGCAGATTGAGCAATTAACATCCTTGCTGATGCCCGATAGGTTCAAGGAAATTCAGGAAAATCTTGAACAAGCCGGAATGAGACGAGGGTTCTGTTGCTTGTTTTATGGGTCTCCCGGTACAGGAAAGACAGAGACAGTATATCAGATTGCGCGACAGACCGGACGTGATATACTAGAGGTAAACGTTGACGAGATAAAGAGCTGCTGGGTAGGTGAAAGTGAGAAAAATATCTCTATTATATTTGACCGTTACCGTAATATATGTCATGAGTGCGATATTGCCCCGATTCTTCTTTTCAATGAAGCTGACGCAATACTTGGAATAAGAATGGAGAGTGCAATCCGAGGAGTGGATAAGATGGAGAACTCCATACAAAACATTATTCTTCAGGAAATGGAGACGCTTGACGGAATAATGATAGCGACCACTAACCTAACAGAGAATCTTGACAAGGCTTTTGAGCGTCGGTNCTTGTATAAGATTAGATATGAAAAACCAACGGTGGAGGCACGAAGCAAGATATGGAGCCACANGCTCAAGGATCTGACCCCGGAAGATGCACNTTATNTCGCCTCAAGATACAATTTATCCGGAGGAGAAATAGAAAATATAGTAAGAAAACATACCATAGACGCCATTCTTAGGGGAACTTCTGTCAGAGACGTTAAGGCTATCAGCAAGATATGCGAGCAGGAAAGGATTCAATTTGACAAATACCGCCGGATAGGTTTCTGATAATAATGACTGAGTTCATTTTGTCTGATGAGACACCAAATCTCAAAAGGACAAAATGAACTTATGTCAAAGGAAAAACTATCATTATATTTGCAATTGTAATCATAACATGCTCAATGATATATGGTCAATCTATGAAGATTCAATCACAATTAGCTGCGGCTGTCTTACTCTTATGCTCATCTTGTGGTAGGGTGCATAATGTTGAGACTAATTCAACAGCATCCAACTTGCCGGCAGGGTGTAAATATGAAACCCAATGGATCAGTTATCCTGACTCCGCTTATAGAAACCGTACAAATATATGCGAAGTCAAGTACTACTGTGAAGGGAACATAATCTATACATCAGAAAAGTTCCACTTCATAACTCTTGCTTATTCNTGGGACAGTGATAATTCAATGGCATNTCAACATATAGTCTGGTTTGNCAGGTTTCAGAATACTGATAAAGATGGTTGGTATAAGTGTAGTATAGAAAAAAGTGAGATACCAAAACACCCCGATACACATCTATCAGGAATTGTCCTGATGAATTATATAGGTAATAAGTATGAGCACAAAGTGGGGTCACCGATGGCGAACGCCTATCTGTACAATGCTACTGAAGAGATGGCTCCCGCGAAGGACAGGAATATCTTGTCACCTGAATTAAAAAAACTCTATGAAGCAATCAGATAAAAAATTAAGTATATGAAGAAAGAATTTGATATGATAGAAGAAGATGGCGTTGTCATTTATGATGAAAGTGACGACTATGATCCCGGAGAAGATGAAGATGTAAAACTTGAATCTTCTGAGAAAGACTGTGGATTCCGTTTGCTTACTAATGAAGAAATCTTCACAGATGAGTATATGCGGAATTATGCAAGGAAAATGGATGAGGAGATGGCAAGAGAAAAACGTATCCAATGCCTGATCTCAGTTGGTATGATCGTGGGCATAGTTCTGTTTATTGCAGCCGTTTCATATATAAATCTANGAAAAATNATTTAATCTTAAGGNANNATGGTAANTACTGAAATTAAACAAATATGGATTTGGAGAAAATCCACCATACTCATTGTATCAAGCAGAGAATGGCAAGTGGGGGCTTGTTAATGGTAACGGCCATAAACTTCCGGCAGATTTCGACAGGTTAGATGAGGATAGGTTTTCTTGTGTACCATGGGAAGTAGTTACGTTTGACGAGAATGAAGGTTTTGAACTTCTTGCCTGGTATGATCCTTGTGAGGATTAATAGATGTAATTATATTTATGGCAGGTGATATTTGCCCTTTGGTAGCAATTATCGGTAAATACAAGATCGATGGCAAATCATACATTGTATTTATCTTACNACAGAAAGACATACCCACACCANATATACACATTGGGGNTGCACAGACATTCCCAATGTGTNATCGATTTCNNTNTATTATAAGTCTTGTGTCTCCAAATTATATTTCCAATTCATGTTCGAACAATAATATACTTACTGAAAAACAATCAGAAGGTTTCATAAGCTTCATCTCCTCTGTAGACGAAGACGGTGATGAGATATGGAGATATACTCTCAAAACATGGAATATGAACAATCAGAATTATACGATTCCGATAGACTCCACAATCCCGGATTACAAATGCTTGGCAACATATAATTGAAATATAGCATGATTTTTTTCACTTGTTTGATAACCATCCTGGTAGTTCATCAAGAAATTGGCTTAGATACTTATGAAAAAATTAGTAAATATTGAAGGTTGGTNGAAAAAAATCAAAAATTCATGTTGACAATTTCCTTAGGTTAGGTATATATAAACAGTNAGTAACCNGATAAACAGNGANAGAAAAATGAGTTATTACGATTATGACGAGTACGAGGATGAATATNCCGGTACTTATGNACATGATATAGAGGGGTTCAGTGATGAAGACATTGATACCATCTTTGATGGAGACCCCGAAGCTTACTGGAATATTGACTAACTAAATTTACAAAACCATGAGTATTTTTGATTTATTCAGAAAAAAAACAACAGAGGAGCCTGTGTTAGCTTCTTCAGATGGTGAGACTACACCAAGCAAGCCCTCTACTCCTGTTGAAACAGAGGTTGAGGTAACTGTAAACGTAAAATCGGGGAAAGAAGCAGAGAAGGAAGAAAAGGCCTTCAGCGATGTTGCACCCAAGAATATTGGAAAACTTGACATGGTGATAGCTTTTGATACCACCGGGTCTATGGCGCAATATATTGGAGCGGTAAGAAAAGAGGTATCAGAACTTATTCCTCAGTTGTTTAAGGAGAATGAGGATCTGCGCCTAGGCATTGTTGCCTTTGGTGACTATTGCGATATGAAAAATCCACAGGAGTTTGGAGACGCTTATCAAGTGATTCCTCCTACTGATAACGTCAATGAATTGATAGGTTTCGTTATCACTTCTAAGAACACTCACGGTGGGGACGGTCCGGAGTTCTATGAATTGGTGATAAAGAAAATCGTCGAGGAAACTCCTTGGAGAGAGGATTCTACTCGATCAATTCTTCTCATAGCTGATGCCAATCCTCATGAAATTGGATATACTTGCGGTGATTTCGTAAAGGATAACAAAATTGACTGGCGTGAGGAAGCGCGCAAAGCCTCTGAGAAGAGAATCAAGATTGATACTGTCACTATCACTGACGAGCCATGGTATAAGGAACTCTCAAAAATGACCAATGGAATCAGTGTACCCTTCAGAACGGGGTATAAGACGGCCGATCTTGTGAGGGCATCGGCAATGGCCAGAGGTTCAATGCAAGCACGTAAGTGTTTTGATGACCTCATGGATGCTTGTGAAAAAAGTAGTGATGAAGAAATGAAACAGGTATTCAAGTCATATAAAAAAGAGCGTGATTCGTTTGACTAGTAATGCAACTTTGAAAGATCCTGAATTAGCTTCACCTTGGAAACGTGCTATCAGTGTTTCCAAGTTGAAGCTTAATTTTA
>WFLX011415037.1_pt1 | contig 16557 bp, 18 predicted proteins | sample 4967041 | NCBI WGS metagenome assembly WFLX01 (sample SAMN12857096, study PRJNA449069) | gut metagenome | isolation source: stool from male and female vole | host: Microtus ochrogaster | place: USA:Florida | collected 2017 | reverse complement strand
TCCAGCCTTCGACATAGTCGGGCGAAAGGGCGATCACCTGGTCGAGAAGATCGAGCGCCGCCGTCTGCTTCTCCTCGGCGATCGCCTTGTTGGCCCATTGCATCAGAAGGTTCACGGTCGCGCTGCCGGAATCCTGCCATTCGAGGCGAATGCGTTCGGCGACCTGACGGGCCTTGTCCTCCTCGACTTCCCTCTTGAGATCGGTGAAGAGTGCGTCGACGCGCTCTTTTGGAGTGGTGAGGGCCGCGACCTCTGTTTGAGGCGAGGGCTCTGCCGCCACAAGCGGCGTGCTGTCCACTGTCGTGGCGCACATGGCAAGACATGCCAGAATCAAGTTCGAGAAAACGCGCATGGCGGGCATCGTAGCCCGCCATGAAACAAGATCAAATCAATTTTAGGAAATCAGCGAGTGACCCCATCAAGGCGCAGGCGGCAATTGCCGCCGCAGGACATCAGCCCTGGCGCGCCTTGAAGCGCGGGTTCAGCTTGTTGATGATGTAGACGCGGCCCTTGCGACGAACCAGACGGTTTTCGCGGTGACGGGTCTTCAGGGACTTGAGCGAATTCTTGATCTTCATTTTTCCTGATCCGCATGGTTTCGGGGAATGAAAATTCGCCCGGTAATTCTAACAATCAAAAGCGCGCCGTTCAGCGCGCTGTCCAAGTAGGCAGGCACATAGCGTGTCGTCCCAATCGTGTCAACCGCGCGCCGGGGATTTTGCCGCCTGTTCCCCGTCCCATCTGTGCCCGTTCCATGTGTCCCCGTTTCATGAGGGCCGGATCAGAGCAGGCGGGTGAAATGCCCCATCTTGCGGCCGGGCCGCGCCTCGGTCTTCCCGTAGAGATGAAGAAGCACGTTGCGCTCTCCAAGCAGGTCCGCAACGCCGGCGATGTCGTCGCCGATAAGGTTCTGCATCACGCAGTCCGAATGGCGCGACGGGTCGCCGAGGGGCAGCCCGGCAATCGCGCGGATATGCTGCTCGAATTGCGAAACGACACAGGCGGCCTCCGTCCAGTGGCCGGAATTGTGGACGCGCGGGGCGATCTCGTTTGCGACGACGCTGCCGTCGGCGAGAACGAAAAACTCGACACCGATGACGCCCACATAGCCAAGCGCCGCAAGGATGCCGGTAGCCGCCTTGCGGGCCGCTTCGGTGGTTGCCGCGCCGACGGATGCGGGCACGATCGAGGTGTGGAGAATGCCGTGGCGATGTATGTTTTCTGCGGGGTCGAAGCAGGCGGTGGTCCCGTCGGCCGCGCGGGCGGCTATAACCGAGATCTCCCGCTCGAAGGACACGAGGCTTTCGAGGATCAGGGGGACCTGCCCGAGCGCGACATAGGCGCCCGCCGGATCGTCGGTGGCGGAACGGAAGACGCGTTGACCTTTGCCGTCATAGCCGAACCGGCGGGTCTTGAGCACGCCGGCCCCGCCGAAGTCGGAAAGGGCGGCCTCAAGGTCGGCCTGGCTGTCGACGGAACGGAAGCGGGCGGTGTCGATGCCGCAGCCGTTGATGAAGCGCTTTTCGACGAGACGGTCCTGTGCCACTTCCAGCGCCTTCGGCGGCGGGAAGACCGGCCGCGTACGGGCGAGCTGTTCGGCGGCCGAGACGGGGACATTCTCGAATTCGTAAGTGACGAGGTCTGCCACCCGGGCAAGCTCGGCCAAGGCGTCCGGATCGTCATAAGCGGCAAGGATCTGCTCGTTGGCCACCTGCGCGGCGGGACAGTCCGGCTGGGGCTCGAGTACGACAGTTCGAAAATTCAGGCGGGCAGCGGCCATGGCCAGCATGCGGCCGAGCTGGCCGCCGCCGATGATGCCGATCGTCTTCATGCCTCGTCTACCGGATATTCCGCGACCGATACGGTCTGCTGTTCGCGCCAATCGTCGAGACGGTCGGCAAGGTCGTCGTCGCTGAGAGCCAGGACGGCTGCGGCCAGGAGCGCAGCGTTGATGGCGCCTGCTCTGCCGATCGCAAGCGTGCCGACCGGAATTCCGGCGGGCATCTGCACGATCGACAGCAGGCTGTCCTGACCGGAAAGCGCTCTCGACTGGACCGGAACACCGAAGACCGGAAGCGGCGTCATGGCCGCGCACATTCCCGGGAGGTGCGCGGCGCCGCCGGCGCCGGCAATGATCACCTGGAAACCCTCGTCGCGCGCGCCCTTGGCGAAGCGGACGAGGCGGTCGGGCGTGCGATGGGCGGAAACGATGCGGGCTTCATAAGCGATGTCGAGCGCCTCGAGCGTGTCAGCGGCGTTCTTCATCGTCTCCCAGTCCGACTGGCTTCCCATGATGATGGCGACGGGAGGGGGCGTAGTGTCGGTCACGTCTTGGTCCGTTTTTCAGGCGATTATGTCTGGAATGATCTGGTCTTCGATCTTGGTGATCTTGTCCTTGATGGCCAGTTTCTTCTTTTTCATCCGCTGGATGCGCAATGCGTCACAGCCGGTCTGGATCATCGCGTTGATCGCCGCATCGTAGTCTTCGTGTTCCTGCCTCAGGCGCGCGATCGTCAGTCTGAGTTCGGCCTGGTCCTGGTCCGGCATGCAAAGCGATCCCCTTAAGCCCGGCTTCGCCGATCCGCGATCCGAGAATTTCCTGCTCGCTCTAACACATCTTGCCCGGTGACGGGAAGTTATCCGATGTCATCATTTCGCCTTCGACAAATGAAAAATGACATGGCACAGTAAGAAGGTTTCAACCATGGAACATCCGGCATTTGCGTGCCGGGTGCAAGCTAAAGGAAGGGACTGCCAATGACCATTGAGGCTCATCTTGCAACGCTTGAGAAGAAGCATGGCGTCCTTGAAGAGGAACTCCACGAAGCCCTGAACTCTCCGTCCTGCGAGGACGAACTGATCAGCGAACTCAAGCGGCGGAAGCTGCGCATCAAGGACGAAATCGAAAGACTCCGTTCCTCGACGCACTGATCGTGAACGGTTCCCGATTGCATTGCCGTCTCTCAGGCGATGCGACGATAGGGTCAAAACAATCCCGAAACGATACACTCACATTGGCTGGCCGGGCTCCGCGTCCGGTCGGCTTCCTTAGGCGGTGCGGGGTCACGTTGTTGCACGCGCCGCCTGACTGCATCAGGACCAGAACTGGTCCAGCCACAGGTTGAGCCGGTCGAATCCCGGCTTGTTGATCGTGTAGATCCGCCGTGTGCCGCTTGCGGACACCGATACGAGATTGCAGTCGAGCAGTGCCTTGAGATGCTGGGAAACAGCGGGCCGGCTGATAGGCAGGCCTCCGGCGAGTTCGTTGACGGTCTTGGGCGCGCGCCGCAACTCTTCCAGCAGATAGCGCCGGTTCGGATCCGCAATGGCATCGAAAGGGTCCGCGATCGTCATAAGCAGACGTTAGGCGAATTCCCCCGGGCCGGCAAGAAAATTGTGCGCTGCGAAAGTTCGCTTTGCGTTGCAGCAAAAATGGCGAACTCCGTCGTTGCTACAACGTCCCGGACATTACGCTTCCGAGGCCGTCCCAGACGAGCTTCCAGCCGGCGACGAATGCCATCATGTACATGAACGGATAGAAGACCTGCGGTTTCATGCGCCGGACGATCCAGGCCCCGCAGGCGGTTGCGGCCATGGCAAGCGGGAAGAGCGTTGCCGAGGTCTTGAGATTGCTGAGGTCGAGTTGGCCGAGGGCGAAATAGGGGATGAGTTTCACGGCGTTGAGAGTGGCGAAGAAGCGCACGATCGTGCCGGTATATTCACGGGGCGCGAGCTTCAGCGGCAGCGCGTAGATCTGGAATGGAGGGCCGCCTGCATGAGCGACAAAGCTGCCATAGCCCGCGAAGGTGCCCCAGAGAGCAGCCGGGCCGGAGCGCTGCGGCTTCGGCTGAATGGCGATGCCGTTGCGGCTGCGCCACAAAGTGTAGACATAGCGCAGCACGAAGACGACAGTGATGAGACCGATGATCAGCCTCAGCGCGTCGCGTGGCACATAGGCGGACGTAGCCCAGCCGACGGCGATGCCGACCAGCGCGCCTGGGAGCAGCATGATATAGGTTTGCCGATCGCCGTGCTTTCGCCAGATCCAGAGAGAGACGATGTCCATGGCGATCAGGATAGGCAGAAGCAGCGCCGCAGCTTGCACCGGCGAAACGGCCATGGACAGGATGGGCACCCCCATCAGCGAGAGAGCCTCGCCCATCCCTCCCTTGGCGAGGCCGACGAGCAGAACGGCCGGAATGGCAACGAGATAGAAGTCGATGTCGGGAAGCATTGGCGGCGGTTGATCCTTTTGTCATCTCCGTCTATCGGTTTTCCCGAATGAAATCGAGTGCCGGCTTCCGGCTCGAACCGAGATCGCCAGGATTGACGACATGAGCAAAATTGAAGACCGCTGCCGCCTCGTGCTGGTCGCACCGGATATCCCGGACGGCCTGGAACGCGTGAAGCTCGTTGGCGATGCGCTGAAGGGCGGAGATGTGGCGTCGGTGATCGTGCCGCAATACGGGCTTAGCGATGCGGATTTCCAGAAACATGCGGAAGCGCTCGTGCCGGTGATCCAGAAGGCCGGCGCCGCGGCCTTGATCGAGGGAGATACCCGCGTTGCCGGACGGGCCAAGGCGGACGGCATCCATATCGCCGGCGCCGCCGCCGCCCTCGCCGAAGCGATCGAGCGGCATGCGCCGAAGCTCATTGTTGGTGGCGGCAATGCTACCGACCGTCACCATGCGCTCGAAATCGGCGAATTGCGGCCCGATTACGTCTTCTTCGGCCGCACGGACGGCGATATAAAATCTGAGGCCCATCCAAAGAACCTGGCGCTTGCCGAATGGTGGGCGTCGATGATCGAGATTCCCTGCATCGTCATGGGCGGCATGGATCCGCAATCGGCGCTTGCGGTCGCGGAAACCGGCGCGGAATTCGTGGCACTCCGCCTTGCCGTCTTCGGCGAAGCCGAACAGGCGCCGTCGGTGGTCGCGGCCGTCAACGCCTTGCTTGACGAAAAAGCGCCACGGTTTGAAGGTTAAGACCTGCCGATGGTAATCCGCTCCCTCCTGAATTCCAGCCGGCCCGTAGCCTTTGCCGCAGCGATGCTTTCAGCAGTCGCGCCGGCACTGGCACAGCAACCGATACCGCCAGCGCAGACCGACGAGGGCAGTGCGCAGAAGCGCGGGCGGATCACGCCTTTCAACGGCGCGGCACTACCGGAAGATGGCGAGCGAAAGCCGGCAGCGGCCGGGCCGGAAAAGCCGAAGCCCAGCGATGGCAGTGCGCCTTCGAAGGGCGTCAACGTGATCGATCGCATGGGAGCAGAATTGCCTGATCTTCCTGAGGAGAAACCCTTCACAGGCAAGATCGACGAAGCTTATGGTGCCTTCCAGCGGGGCTATTACCTCACGGCGATGGACCTTGCCTTGCCGCGGGCCCAGCTCGGCGATCCAGCCGCCCAGACGCTCGTCGCGGGAATCCTCGAGCAGGGACTCGGTGTTGCGCGCGACGCCAAGGCCGCCGCCTTCTGGTACGGCCAGGCGGCCACCAATGGCGATCCGGCGGCCATGTTCAAATATGCGCTGATCCTGATGGAAGGCCGCCACGTCAAGCGCGACCGGAAGAAAGCAGACGAGCTCATGAAAAAGGCTGCCGATCTCGGCAATGCCTCGGCTCAGTTCAACTACGGACAAACGCTGGTGGCCGACATGCCCGGCGAGCGCGGCCTGAAGGCCGCCATGCCCTATTACGAGAAATCGGCCGAACAAGGCATTGCGGACGCGCAATATGCGCTGTCCCAGATCTACGTCAATGTCGACGGCGTCGAGGACGACAAACGCGCCCGCGCCCGCGAGTGGCTGCTCAGGGCGGCGCGCGCGGGCTATGATACGGCGCAGCTCGACATTGCGATCTGGCTGATAGAAGGGATCGCCGGCGACCGCAACCTCGAAGAGGGCTTTGCCTGGATGAAGCGCGCCGCCGAAAGCGGCAACGTCGTCGCCCAGAACCGACTCTCCCACCTCTATGTGAATGCCATAGGTACGCGTCCGGACCCCGTCGAAGCGGCAAAATGGTACGTCCTGTCGCGCCGGGCCGGCCTCAAAGATGACGCGCTCGAGGATTTCTATCTCGGCCTCAACGAAACGCAGCAGAAGTCGGCGCTCGCGGCGGCCAACAAATACCGCTCGTCCTGAGATGCGTGGGCAGATCCGATCTATTTCTCTTGAACTTCCGGGGTTTTTGTGGTCTTGAAGCCCCGGTTTTCTCCGCGGCCTCCTATTCCTATACCGCCGCGGAAGGAGTGAAATCTCACTCGGTTTTTTGACGACGGTTCCCTTGCCCGCGCTTCGAGCTGCGGCCGGCATGCGCACTGTCAGACAGGTTCAATGTCCGGTCGAGCATCTCGGCTGGCCTTCGCTAGAGGAATCGCCGCATGGCCCGTTCTGCTCTTCTCAATGTCATGGTCCAGGCCGCCTTCAAGGCCGGCAAGTCGCTCGCGCGCGATTTTGGCGAAGTGCAGAACCTGCAGGTGTCCTTGAAAGGACCGGCCGATTTCGTATCGCAGGCGGACCACAAGGCGGAGCGGATCATCCGCGAGGACCTTATGAAGGCCCGCCCGACCTACGGCTTCCTCGGAGAGGAAGGCGAGGAGATCAAGGGAACCGACGGCGCCCACCGCTGGATCGTCGATCCACTCGACGGCACCACCAATTTCCTGCACGGCATCCCGCATTTCGCCATCTCGGTCGCGCTGGAGCGCCAGGGTGAAGTCGTCGGCGCCGTCGTCTTCAACCCGGCCACGGACGAGCTCTACACCGCAGAGCGCGGCGGCGGCGCCTTCCTTAACGACCGGCGTCTGCGCGTCGGCGGGCGCAAGGTGCTCTCGGACGCCGTGATCGGAACCGGTACGCCGCATCTCGGCCGCGGCAATCACGGCAAGCACCTGGTCGAGCTGCGCCACGTCATGGGCGAGGTCGCCGGCATTCGCCGCCTCGGCTCGGCATCGCTCGACCTTGCTTACGTGGCTGCAGGTCGATTCGACGGCTTCTGGGAGCGGGATCTGGCCGCCTGGGACATGGCTGCCGGCACCCTGCTCATCCGCGAGGCCGGCGGCTGGGTCACCGATGCCGAAGGCGGCGGCAGGCCGCTCGAGGCGGGTTCGGTCGTGTGCGGCAACGAACAGATAGCCAAGGCGCTGCGCGAGGTCATCCAGCGTCCGATTCCGTCCAGGTGACGGCATTGCTGCCGTCCCAATTGCGCCGAGGTTTCAGGGCGTGGGAGCACCTCTACCGCGCCGGATGAATTCGATCGCATGCGGCGCGCCTCAAGTCTTTTGTTTTCCCTTCAATTCGGCGCAAACTTCCACTAGTCTCCGGGCCAGTACGGATGGCCTTCGGCCATCGGCGGCACCGCTCCTCTTTCCTCGTCGATTTAGGAGTGTTGCGGCAAATTCAGAGTGTTGCGGCCGCCCTCTTGTTCGTCGGACAGGCGCGGAAACCGCCGCAGAACCGGGAGACTGGCGAACTTATGGCGAAACTGAACCTGGCCGGGTGGCGTGATCGCGAAGACTTGGAGGAGGACTACGGTCCTCACAAGCTTTCGAGCCCAATGCCCTATTTCTGGACGATGGTCCTTTTCCTGATCATCGTGGGATTTGTCGCCGCAATCCTCTTCCGCCAGGCCAGCGAGGCTTTCGCCGGCAATGCCGGCCTCAATGTGTTGATCCTTGGCGTGCTTGCGATCGGTATTCTGCTGGCGTTCAACCATGTCCTCAGCCTGAGGCCGGAGGTTCGCTGGTTCAACTCCTTCCGTGCCGCCGGCAGTGGCGACAAGGTTGGTCGCGATCCGGTGCTGCTCGCCCCGATGCGGGCCCTGATCGGGGGACGCCAGACGACGGCGATATCGACGGCTGCGCTCCGGTCGATCCTCGATTCCATCGCTGCGCGCCTGGACGAGTCGCGTGACATCACCCGCTATCTTGCCGGTCTCCTCGTTTTCCTGGGCCTGCTCGGTACGTTTTGGGGTCTGCTCGGCACGATCGGCTCCATCAACACCGTCATTCAGTCGCTCGATGCCGGAAGCGGCAGCACCGATGACCTGCTGACCTCGCTGAAGAGCGGTCTTTCGGCGCCTCTCACCGGCATGGGAACGGCTTTCTCCGCCTCGCTCTTCGGTCTTTCCGGCTCGCTCATCGTGGGCTTTCTCGACCTGCAGGCGGGGCGGGCGCAGAATCGTTTCTATACGGAGCTCGAGAACTGGCTCTCCTCGGTGACCGATGTTGGACACGGATTTTCCCAGCCGGGCGAAATGAGCGACGGCGCTCCCGCCGAGGAACTGCGGCGGCTCACCGACCAGCTCGCGCGCATGACCCATGAGGGTGGCGTGAACCAGCGCACCACGGCTGCCATGGCGAGCCTCGCCGAGGGCATTCAGGGCCTTGTCAAGAATATGCGGGGCGAGCAGCAGATGCTGCGCGACTGGATCGAAGCGCAGCAGGAGGAGGCCAAGGCGATGCGCAAGACGCTCGATCGGCTGACCGCGCGCATCGGTCAGGCTGACCGTATCACCGTGCAGACGGAGAAATCCGTGTCTCCGGCGAAACTCAGCCGCATGGAAGACAGCGGAGGAGATTGACCATGGCGCTCTCCCGACGCCGCGAACCGCGGGCTATCAACTACTGGCCGGGTTTCGTGGACGCGCTCTCGACGCTGCTCATGGCAATCATGTTCCTGCTCAGTGTTTTCGTCACTGCACAGTTCCTGCTCGGCAGGGAGATCAGCGGCAAGGACGAGGTGCTGAACCGGCTGAACAGCCAGATCAACGAACTCACCCAGCTCTTGGCCCTCGAGAAAAGCGGCAAACAGGATCTCGAGGATTCGCTTGCCAATCTTCAGGCTTCGCTTTCACAATCCGAGGGCGAACGGTCACGCCTGCAGGCGCTGCTTGACAGAGGTGCAGGCAGTGCGGAAGTCGCCGATGAAAAGATCGGCCGGCTCGGATCGGAGCTCGAAAACGAGCGGCAGGTCAGTGCAAGGGCAATGAGCCAGATCGAACTCTTGAACCAGCAGATCGCGGCGCTCCGCAGCCAGATCGCCGCCATCGAGGGCGCCCTCCAGGCATCGGAGGCGAAGGACGAGGCCTCTCAGGCCAAGATCTCCGATCTCGGCCGCAGGCTGAACGTTGCGCTGGCACAGCGTGTTCAGGAGCTCAATCGCTACCGTTCGGACTTCTTCGGCCGGCTGAGGGAAATTCTCTCCGATCGCGAAAATATCCGCATCGTCGGCGATCGTTTCGTCTTTCAGTCGGAAGTGCTCTTTCCTTCGGGCGGCAACGAGCTCAACCCTGAAGGCCAGGCTGAGATGACGAAGCTTGCGGCAGCGATTCTCGACCTTGCCAGGGAGATTCCGGCGGAGATCAACTGGGTCCTGCGCGTGGACGGCCACACGGACGATGTTCAGCTTTCGGGAATAGGCCGCTTCCGTGACAATTGGGAATTGTCGTCGGCGCGAGCGACCTCCGTCGTCAAATTCCTGATCTCGAAAGGGGTTCCGGCGGACCGGCTGGTGGCGGCTGGCTTTGGCGAATACCAGCCCATTGCGCCTAGCGACACCCAGGAAGCACGCGCGCAGAATCGTCGTATCGAGCTCAAGCTAACAGAAAAATAAGATCACGGAGAAACAGGCGCGGGCGAAGCGACGAACAGCGCTTCTGCGCCGTGATCGAACTGGAGCCGCGCAAGCTTCGCATAAAGCCCGCCCTGGCGGATCAGGGACTCGTGGGTGCCTTCCTCGACGATGCGGCCATGTTCCATCACCAGGATGCGGTCCGCCTTGAGAACGGTCGCGAGCCTATGGGCGATGACGAGCGTCGTGCGCTCCTTCATCAGGCCGTCAAGCGCCTTTTGCACCAGCGTCTCGCTTTCCGCATCCAGCGCCGAGGTGGCCTCGTCGAGAAGAAGGATGGGAGCGTCTTTCAGGATGGCGCGCGCGATGGCTATGCGCTGGCGCTGGCCGCCTGAAAGGGTCACCCCGCGCTCGCCGACCAGCGTGTCGTAGCCGTGATCAAGCCTGCCGATGAACTCTTCGGCCTGCGCCGCGACAGCGGCTGCGCGCACCGCTTCGCGGCTTGCGTCCGGCACGCCGAACGCGATGTTGTCGTGCACCGAGGTGGCGAAGATGGTCACGTCCTGGGGCACGATCGCTAGTCTCTCACGCAGTTCTTCGGGATCGACGGCGCGCACATCCGTACCGTCGACGCGGATGGTGCCCTTTGCCGGGTCGTAGTAACGCAGGAGCATCGAGAAGACCGTGCTCTTGCCGGCGCCGGATGGGCCGACGATGGCTACCGTCTCGCCCGGCCTTATCGCAAAGCTCAGGCCCCGGAGACTCTTGTAATCCGGCCGGGCGGGATAGGCGAAGTGCACGTCGTCGAACTCGACCGCCCCTGTCGCAGGTGCGGGCATTGCGACCGGACACTCCGGCGCGCGAATTTCAGGGACTTCGCTCAGAAGCTCGTTCAGGCGTTCGGCGGCGCCCGCCGCCTGTGAGAGTTCGCCCCAGACCTCCGACAGCGCGCCGAGACTGCCCGCCGCGAAAACGGAGTAGAGCAGGAACTGACCGAGAGTACCGGCGGAAAGCGAGCCTGAGAGGACGTCCCTTGCGCCGAACCAGAGCACGGCGACGACGCTTCCGAAGATCATCGTGATGGCAAAGGCGGTCAGCACCGAGCGCGCTTTTGTTGCAGCGCGGGCGGCACGATAGGCGGCCTCCACCGAGTTGCCGAAGCGCAAACGCGCGCTCTCCACACCGTTGAAAGCCTGCACCGTACGGGTGGCGGCGATCGTTTCGCCGGCATAGGCGGAAGCCGCCGCAAGCATATCCTGCGCTTCGCGGGAGCGCCGGCGTACCGAGCGGCCGAAGCCGACGAGCGGAAAGACTATGACGGGGATCGCGGCGAGCACCAGGCTCGAAAGCTTCGGGCTCGTATAGACCATCATGCCCATAGCGCCGAGACAGAGGATGAGGTTGCGCAGCGCCACCGATGCCGTCGCGCCCACCGCCGATTTGATCTGTGTCGTGTCGGCAGTCAGCCGCGATACGATCTCACCGGACTGATTGACGTCGAAGAAGGATGCCGAGAGCTGCATGACGCGTGCGAAGACGTCGCGTCTGAGGTCGGCAACGATGCGCTCGCCCAGCGAGATGACGAAATAGTAGCGGGCGGCGCTGGCAAGGGCGAGGATCACCGCAAGCACCATCAGCATGGAGAAATAGGTGTTGATGAAGCCGGAATCGGAATTGGAGAAGCCGTGGTCTATCATACGGCGAACGGCCATCGGCAATGTCAGCGTCGTAACCGCTGCGGCGGTCAGGGAAAGGCCAGCGCCGATCGCAAGGCCGCGGTAGCGGGCGAGGTAAGGCAGTACGGTTGCGAGCGGGCGGATGGACCTGCGCGCCGGCATTTGAATTTCCTGTTTTGGCACATAGCCCCCCGTTCGCCTGTCACGGGGCCACAACGTCATGCGCCGACCAGGCGCTTATCGCTGTGCGACTGCGACCTGCTGCCGTTCCGGACCGGTGTTGATCCGATGAATCATGCAGAGATCACAAGTCTTCCGCGCGGCACTTGTTATCCCGCAGACCTTCATGTATAGGCACGGCATCGAATTGGGAAGCCGCGGCCCAAGAGCGGTCTGCGGCTTCATTTACGTGTTCGGTCCCAAAGTCGCAATGCCTTGCGACAATTGGACCCTGGAACTCTAGGAAGATTGTTATGAAGGCAGACATCCATCCCGACTACCACACGATCAAGGTGGTGATGACCGACGGCACCGAATACGAAACCCGCTCGACCTGGGGTACGGAAGGTGCGACGATGAACCTGGAAATCGACCCCAAGTCGCATCCGGCCTGGACCGGCGGCAACCAGCAGCTCGTCGATCGCGGCGGCCGCGTCTCCAAGTTCAAGAAGCGCTTCGAAGGCCTCGGCCTCTGATATCAGACGCTCGATTGCATATTGCGAAGCCCGGCATGCCGGGCTTTTTTGTTGGCTGGCATCGCCTTTGCGGCCGCTTTGGCTATTGCGACCTCGCGGTGGTTTTCGCCGGCCCATGTGTGGATCCTCGGGCTTGACCCGAGGATCCAACCGCAAGCATTGCTTTTCTCGCCTGCCCAAAGAAAAAACCCGGCACATGGCCGGGTTTATAATCTCAGCGGCAGGATCGCCTCGCTTCAGTTCGCTCCGAAGGCGGTCTGCAGCAATTTGATCTGCGCCTTCACACCATTCTGATTGTCCGGTACGAAGCTCGTCATTTCCTGTGGCCGATAGATTTCGCGGTCGAGCAGGGCGACGCGATTCTGCAGCCGCAGCGACCGCTCGATCAGGTCGCGGAAGCTTTCCGGCAAGTCGTTCCATCCGGGCGCACTGCGATCGACATTGAAGCTGTCGAGCCGGACTTTGTTCTTTTCCGACAGAACCTGGTCACGGCTCATCTCGCCATTGTTGACGGCGCGCTGCAGAAGGAGCCAGGAAGCCATCTGCATCAGCCGGGTGGTAAGCCGCATCGACTCGGCGGCATAGAGAACGGATGCCATGCGCGGCAGTACCTTTGCTGCGGTGCGGCCGGGACCATCCAGATAGCTCGCCGTTTCCTCGACCAGGCCCATCCCTTCAGAGTAGAGCGCCTTGAACTGCGCCGACGACGCAGCGTGACCGGCGAAACTGACGGTATTCAATCCTCTTTCGGACATGCCTGTATTCCCTGGTTCCAACGCATCACGACTGTCAGGTAACGGGCGGCTCTGGGAAAAGTTTCCTGAGGCCCCTCCATGCTCGAAGAATGATCCCATACCGCATTCCGCGCAAGGGCATTCTTAAGAAAGGGTTAATCTCCACAATTCTTTGGAGCCATGCTGTCGTAAAGCAAAAAAAGAGCCGCGCGAAGCGGCTCTCAAGGTAAAACAGGGAGAAAAATCAGACCATTCGCCAGTCGGTGAAATTGTCTGAGTCCGGAAGGAAACCGGATGATCCTACAATCGCAGATATTGCTTAATATGGAGTTAACCCCTAGAGCGGGATGAGGAAAAGTGTGTGCGGTTTTCCGCCCGCATCCCGCTCTAACTTATTGGAATCGATCATGTTCATGTTCTTAGGTCGATTCGACCTAAGAACATCGTGATCTAGAGCGGGATGAGGAAAAGTGTGTGCGGTTTTCCGCCCGCATCCCGCTCTAACTTGTCGAAATCGATCTCGTTCTTGATTTCAGATCTATCCGAGTTCAACGAAAGAGGCTTTCGGCGGCGGACCGGCTTGCCGATTTGCGGTTCATTTCCGCTTCCAGCCTTGCGATTTCTTGCGTCAGGAGCGCGATGCGCGCGTTCAGTTCATCCACCGAGAGCAGCGAAAGGTCGCTGCCGATCTCGTGCTCGGTCTTCTTCTTCGCTTGGTCCTCGTCAAACAGGCTCATTCGATTTCTCCTCCTCCTGGGGATCGCCGGCGCCTTCCTCCGCCAGTTCCTCCATCGGAGCTGCGCGCGGCGAGAGCTGCAGGCTCTCCGGCGTCGTCGCGGTTCCGGCATTGACCGGCGAGAAGTTTTCCCGATCGGCCGCGGGAACCGGTGCGCGCCGGCGACTGCGGACGATCGCATAGGCAGTGATCAGCATATGCGCACACGCCGTGATCATGAAGAGGCCATAGGGCCCGCTGGCGGTCATTATCGGTCCGCCGATCGTCGGCCCGATGATCGTGCCGACTCCGTAAAGAAGCAGGAGCCCGCCCGAAACCTTCACGAAATCCTCGGCTGTGGCGAAGTCGTTGGCGTGGGAAACAGCGATCGGATAGAGCGCATTGGCGGCCGCCCCGTAGATTGCGATCAGGGTCAGAACGATCCAGACCTGGCTCGGCTCGACGAGAAACATCAGCAGGCCGGCGAGCGCGCCGATCCCGGCGAGCGCGGCGAGCACATAGCGGCGGTCGACGCGGTCGGAGATGCGGCCGGCCGGCAGTTGCATGACGGCGCCCGAGAAGATCGCGACGCTCATCATCGCAGCGACGGTGCTGTCCGACAGGCCCGCCTGCCGGCCGAAAACGGCACCCAGCGTGCCGAAGGCGCCGTTGGCGATGCCGATGAGCAGGATGCCGAGAAAGGAGACCGGGGAATTGCTGTAGAGACCGCGCAGATCGAGGCGGACCTGCTTCAGCGGCTGCGGCGACGCGGCCCTGGACATGAGCGTCGGCAGCATCGCGACGCAATAGAGAATGCCGCAGATCATAAAGAAGAAAGTCGTGGAGGTCTCGCCGAACGGAATCATCATCTGCCCGCCGACGACGCCGAAAAGGGTGATGGCGATGTAGAGCGAGAAGATCAGGCCGCGGCTCTCATTGGTGGCGCGCTCGTTCAGCCAGCTTTCGATGATCATCGAAGTTCCGGCAGTGGAGAAGCCTGTGACTGCGCGGAGCGCCAACCACCAGATCGGATCGATCAGAATACCCGTCAACAACGAAACGATAGCGATCAGGGCGGTGAACACGCTGAAGGCGCGCACGTGCCCAATACGCTTGACGATGTTCGGCGCAAAAAAGCAGCCGAGCACGAAACCGGTTGCCCACAGCGTGCCGAACAGACCGAGTATCGTCGTCGGATAGCCTTCCGCCGTGCCGCGCACCGGCAGGAGCAGGCCCTGCAGACCGTTTCCGAGAAAGAGAAACAATGTGCCGAGAAGCAGAGCGGCAACGGGAAGCAGGTTATTTCTCATGATCCATCCGACGTTCTGCCCTGGACAAGCTGTGACGCGTATCGCCCTGCCGAGGGAAATCGATACCACCGGTCATTGCAAATCGGCGGCGAAAACAATAGCCCTCTATGCGACGAAAAGTGACGTCCGTATGGCGTCGCTCACATTGCGGCGGATCTTCCCGGAAATGAGCAGATGTCAAAGGCACTAACGCTTCTCCTGCTGCTGGCCATGTGCGTCCAGGTGATCAAGCCGCTCGGCTGCCCGGGCCTCCGGCAGCGCCGCGATTTCTGGAAGATTGCCGTCCTTGCCATCGTCGTGATGATGCTCACGGTGCTCGTGCGCCCCTGAAGAAGCCGGGGTGCTTCCGCTGGACGCACGCTGCTGCGCGTCCGGCATTCCCGGCAGCATCGCGCAGCTTTGCGTTCCTTTAGAAACAGCACCTTGCGGAACGGCCACTTATCTTCACGGCCAAAACGACGCGAGTCTCCGCACGACATTATGGCAGGAAAAGGTTAAATTACCGTGCTCGGCTACAAGATGAAATTCGAGGCTCTGTTGGAACGCCGTCTCACTGCCATTCTCGCCGCCGATGTGGTGGGCTATAGCCGCCTGATGGGTGCGGATGAGGCCGGCACGCTCGCGGCGCTGAAGCGGCATCGACGCGAGTTGCTGGAGCCGAAGATCGCCGAGCACAAGGGCCGCATCGTCAAGCTGGCGGGAGACAGCTTCCTGGTAGAATTTTCGAGCGTTGTGAACGCGGTCGCCTGCGCCGTCGCAATCCAGCGCGGCATGGTTTCCTGCAACGAAGGTCTGCCGAAAAGCAGGCGTATCGAACTCAGGATCGGCATCCATCTCGGCGACGTGATCGTTGAGGACGGCGACATCTTCGGCGATGGCGTCAACGTCGCTGCGCGGCTCGAAGGGCTTGCCGACCCGTCCGGCATCGCCGTTTCGGCCTCCGTGCGCGACCATGTCGGCTCGAGACTCGATGTCGGCTTCGTCGACAAGGGCGAATACAGTCTGAAGAACATCGCGCCGACAATTCGCGTCTACACGGTTTCTCTCGGCGCGCATCCGGTCGCAAAGGGTTCGGAACCGGCCGGTGTCGTTGACCGTGGCTACGAATTGTCCATCGCCGTCCTGCCCTTCACCAATATGAGCCATGATCCCGAGCAGGAATACTTCTCCGACGGCATCACCGAGGACGTCATCACCGATCTTTCGAAGGTTGCGCGGCTGCACGTCGTCGCCCGCAACACCGTCTTCACCTACAAGGGCAAGGCAGTGAAGGTGAAACAGATCGCCCACGAACTCGGCGTGCGCTTCATTCTCGAAGGTAGCGTACGCAAGGCGGGCGAACGCGTGCGCATCACCGGCCAGCTGATCGACGCCCAGACCGGCGGGCATCTGTGGGCGGACCGTTACGATCGCGACCTGACCGACATTTTCGCGATCCAGGACGAGATCACGCACGCGATCGTCAACCAGCTCAAGATAAAGCTCCTGCCGGAGGAAAAGAAGGCGATCGAAAGCGATCCCACGACTTCCGTCGAGGCCTATACCTACTATCTCCGGGGACGCCAGTTCTCACATACCTGGACAAAGCCCTATCTGCTTCTCGCCCGCCGGATGTTCCTCAAGGCTGTCGAGCTCGATCCGAACTACGCTCGTGCCTATGCGGGAATCGCCGAATGCGAATGTGCGATCAGGGACTGGCACGAAAAGGAGTTCCCGCTGAAGAGCATTCTCGACATGAGCGCCAAGGCGCTCGCGCTGGATCCGAATCTGGCGGAAGCGCACGCCTCGCGCGGGCTTGCATTGAACCACGACGGCCAAACGGAGGAAGCGAGCCGTGAGTTCCGTCAGGCTCTCG
>WFLX010117018.1_pt1 | contig 16561 bp, 10 predicted proteins | sample 4967041 | NCBI WGS metagenome assembly WFLX01 (sample SAMN12857096, study PRJNA449069) | gut metagenome | isolation source: stool from male and female vole | host: Microtus ochrogaster | place: USA:Florida | collected 2017 | reverse complement strand
CGGGTGTAATACTCGGGACGGTGAATGAAGCAAACGATGTCGGCATCCTGCTCGATGGCTCCCGATTCGCGGAGGTCGCTCAGCTGGGGGCGCTTTCCGTCGCTCCCTTGACGCGACTCCACCGAACGGTTGAGCTGTGACAGCGCCACGATGGGGATGTTGAGCTCCTTGGCGAGCTGCTTGAGCGAGCGTGAAATCATGCTCACCTCCTGCTCGCGGCTGCCGAATTTCATGCCGGCGGCGTTCATCAGCTGGAGGTAGTCGATGATGATGAATTTGACCTGATGCTCCCTGACGAGGCGGCGCGCCTTCGTTCGCAGTTCGAGAATGGAGAGCGACGGGGTGTCGTCGATGAACAGCGGCGCGCTGTAAAGGTGCTTCACGCGCGACATCAGTTGGTCCCACTCGATGTCGGTGAGCTGTCCCGATTTGATTTTCTGGCTCTCCAGCTCGCACACGTTGCTTATCAAGCGGTTCACAAGCTGAAGATTGGACATTTCAAGGGAAAAGATGGCAACAGGTGTGTTATAGGTCACAGCCATGTTTTTAGCCATCGACAGCACGAAAGCGGTTTTACCCATCGCGGGACGCGCCGCAATGATAATAAGGTCGGAGCTTTGCCAGCCAGAAGTCAGCTTGTCGAGTTCGTGGAATCCCGACTCAAGTCCGCTTAATCCCGACTTACGGTTGGCGGCTACTTGAATCTGTTCGATAGCCTGACCGATAACGGGGTCAATCTGGGTCACCTCCTTCTTTACATTTCTTTGGGATATCTCAAATAGTTTTCCCTCCGCTTCCTGAAGAAGGTCGTCGATGTCGTTGCTCTCGTCGAATGCTTTCCCCTCGATGGCTGCGGCAAACGAGATTAGCTCGCGGGCGAGATATTTCTGAGCCACGATGCGAGCGTGGAATTCCACGTTGGCTCCCGAGGCGACTCTCGATGTCAGTTCGGATATCACCACCGGTCCGCCTATCTCCTCGAGGGTGTTGTTGCGGCGAAGCTGCTCTACGACGGTGAGCATGTCGATGGGTTGCTGGGCGACGCCAAGCGATTGTATCGCCTCATATATGCGTTGATGCTTGGGCTCATAGAAACTTGCCGGCTTGAGAATGTCGCACACGGTGGTGTAGGCGTCCTTTTCAAGCATGAGGGCTCCGAGCACTGCTTCCTCCACATCCTTGTCCTGAGGCATGATCTTTCCGATTGTCTCGTAGGCTTGTTCCGGTTTCTTGGGCTGCCGGCGGGTATAAGATTGAGGTTTTTCGTCCATTATAATTGGGTTTATAGTGCAAATTTAGTTATTCCGCCCTTAAAAACGCTTGTATAGGCTCATTTATTATTTACAATCCGTCAACAAGAAATAAACATTGCGAATAATTTCTTAATTTTGCAGTGCAAAACCAAGATTCGTTAATCCCATTAAATATCAAATTTTTATGAATCATTATCTAAAACCGTTATGTATGTCGGCTTTGCTTGTCACTGCTGCTTCATGCTCACAGAAGCAGACTGAGGAGACTGTGATCGACAAGACGGATGTCAAGTGTGAGAACGGCATCTTCTCAGTAGAAGCCCTTGAGGCGCTCGGACGTGTGACCGAGCCGGTGGTTTCGCCCGACGGCTCTAAAATCCTCTATGGAATTGCCTATGAGAGCGTGGAAGAGAATCGAAGCAACCGCGACCTCTATGTGATGAACGTGGACGGAACCGATCCTGTGCGCATCACCCGCACTCCGAAATCGGAGAACAACGCCGTGTGGATCGACGGCGGCAAGAAAATCGCCTTCATGTATCCCGACGGCGAGAAGAATCAAATTTGGATCATGGATGCCGACGGTTCCAACCGCAAGTGCGTGAGCAGCGTTGAATCGGGTGTGTTCGGATTCAAGTTCTCTCCTGATGAGAAGAAGGTGCTTATTGTGTCAAACGTGAAGTATGCGCGCACGGCTCAGGACGTTTATCCCGATCTGCCCAAGGCTTCAGGACGCATCATTGATGACTTGATGTATAAGCACTGGGATGAGTGGGTTACCGAAGTTCCCCATCCTTTCCTCGCCGACTTCGACGGCTCGACAGTGGCTAATGTGGTGGATATAATGGATGGCGAGCCCTACGAGTCGCCGATGAAGCCTTTTGGCGGAGTCGAGTCGTTCGCTTGGTCGCCCGACAGCAAGCAGCTCGTCTACGTGAGTCGCAAGAAGACCGGTATGGAATATGCCGTGTCGACCAACTCCGACCTTTATTTATATGATGTAGAGTCAAAATCCACCTCCAACATCACCGAGGGGATGATGGGCTATGACACTGCTCCCGCTTTCTCGCCCGACGGTAATTACATCGCATGGCTCAGTATGGAACGTGATGGATATGAAAGCGACAAGAATCGCATTTTTATCATGAACCGCGCTTCAGGTGAGAAGACTGATCTTACCGCCAATTGGGATTTCACAGCCGACGCTATCGCATGGAACACCGACTCAAAGTCGCTATATTTCCTGGCTCCCTATATGGGCGTTACACCTATATTTAATATAGAGGTTGCGACCTGCCGCATCGACACCGTTGCCGAGGGCGTTTGCGATTATGCCGCTCTGGCTCCGGTCGACCCGACGACTCTCATCACTATGCGCCATTCACTGATTGCCGCTAATGACATTTACTCGGTGAAGAATGGCGAGGTGGCTCAGCTCACCGATGTCAACAAGGATATAATGGAGCAGGTGACACTTCCCACCGTGGTGAAAGAGATGGTGCCCACGACCGATGGAAAACTTATGACAACATGGGTGGTCCTTCCCCCCAACTTTGACGAGACTAAGCAGTATCCAGCCATTCTTTATTGCCAGGGCGGACCTCAGCAGGCTGTCAGCCAGTTCTGGNGCNACCGCTGGAATCTTATGCTCATGGCTTCGCAGGGCTATATCGTGATCGCTCCCAATCGCCGCGGGCTCCCCGGTTTCGGCACTGAATGGAACGAACAGATTTCAGGCGACTACGGCGGTCAGAACATGAAAGACTATCTCAGCGCGGTTGACTATATGAAAGCGCGCCCCTACGTTGATGCGGCTCATATCGGCGCTGTCGGCGCAAGCTATGGCGGATTCTCGGTTTACTGGCTTGCCGGAAACCATGACAAGCGTTTCGCATGCCTTATTGCTCATGCAGGAATTTTCAACACTGAGTCCCAGTATCTCGAAACTGAGGAAATGTGGTTTGCCAACTGGGACCTTGGCGGTCCGTTCTGGGATAAGAGCAATGCAGTGGCTCAGCGCTCGTTTGCCAATTCTCCCCATCGTTTCGTCGATAAATGGGATACTCCCATTCTCATCACTCACGGAGAGCTCGACTACCGCATTCTCGCCTCGCAGGGCATGATGGCGTTCAACGCCGCCAAACTTCGCGGCATTCCTGCCGAAATGCTTGTGTTCCCCGATGAAAACCATTGGATTCTCCAGCCTCAGAATGCAGTGCTGTGGCAGCGCGTATTCTTCCGCTGGCTTGACCGCTGGTTGAAGGACGAAAAATGATTCTGTAAATCATATTGAATAATTGAGGGGAGGGTGTCGCAAAACATCCTCCCTTTAATTATGGGTATCCAATTAATTATAGGTTTCCAAGCTATTGATCCATCCAAAACGATGGGCTCATAGCACTTCATGCCCATATCGCAATACTTAGGCGGTTTCTATAGGGATCAAAAACGATTGTCCTGCGCAGCCATGTATTGATACAATAAAAAAGTGGCGCTCCGGTCAAGAGCGCCACTTCAATTTATGGAGTGAATGAAATATTATTCAGCTGTCACTTCTCCGCCAAGCCAAGTCGAGTAAACGAGCTTGAACTCGCCGGGACCTGTAACCTCATACTTGACAGTGTCGTTCACATTGCCGGTGTTGCCTTCGAATGTAGTGCTGCCATAGTAGGTCACATAGTCGATCTCATAGATAATGGGGCTGTTGTAGCCGTCGATGAGGTTGGCATTGGGATAATATCCCTTCAATGTTGCCGGGATTACTTCATAAAGGAAGCGTTGACGCATCAAGGGGATTAGCACTTCGGGATTGAAATCGGTGTATGCGCTTGAAGCATACTTTTCAGCCTGAGTGTAATCGTGGTTCACGTTGCAGTAGTAAGCTGAACATCCTGAGTAGAACTCAGCGTTGCCGCGGTCAATGTACTCTGTTCCTTTATTTTCCTTTACCCAGTCTACCGCAATCTGATAGAATGAGAGACCCGGTTCTGACTGACGCACGTTGGGAATTACAAGCGTAACATTGGGATCGAAGATCCAGCCGCCGTTCACACGGGCATACTGTCCTGTCTTGGTTTCGAGATTGTTGAATTTCGTCCATGTGCTGCCGTCGTAAACGAACTGAATGCAATTAGCGTAGGTCTTTCCCGACTGGTAAGCTACGAGTTTTGAATCGCCATCCTTTGCGTAGGGGTAGAGCTGTTTCAGCAATACGGGGAAGTTCTCAGCCGCATTAGCGTTTGAGATGTAGCCCTGAGTGATACCCATTGCTTCCAACTGAGCGGGGCTTACTACCACGTCGACTGTGGTTGCTTTAGCCCATGCCGTTCCGTTGAACATGTAGAGGGCGTTGGCTGCGTAAGAGTCGATGGGGGCGGGAGCCGGAGTGTAGGGGTTGCTGGGTGCCATTTCCGCTACTGCGGTGCCGTTTGCCTCGGTAACGACGAAGTTTACATAGGTAGGAGCGCCGGTCGAGCTATTTACGTTGACTGACAATACATAGCCCTTTACTGCGATAGTTTCGCCTTTCACAAATAGCGCTTTCACCTTGTCGGTGGGCTGATATGCGCTTCCTGTGGTGCTTCCTCCGGCAACGGTAAAGTTCACGTAGTTTCCGGTGGAGGTAACAGTGGCATTAAATTCCACATAAGCGGACATTGTTCCGGCGGTATATTTCTTTGTCGACTGGTCGTAGTTGGCAAGAATTGCGTCGCGGAGCTGATCCATCTTGGCTCCGTCCATTGCGACGGGGGTTGGATAAGTGTAGGGCTCGCTTGCCACGATATTCTCTTTACCGGTTTCGGGAGTGAGCTGAAGACCTCCGTTATATTGAGAACCCTTTCCGCTGATCTGGATCTGCATTCCGATCTTATAGTCTTCAGGCTTGAAGCTTGAGCCATAATAAACGAGCAGGCTGCCTGTCGCATCGGTCAAGATATATCCCTGAGCGCAGATGGCGGTTACTGTTCCGTAGAGAGTGCAACTTGTGCCAACTGCCNCATTTTTGATATCGGTNNTGACAACCGATTCAAAAGTGGGGTCGGTATCAGCCTGATTGAAGTTTACAAGCGCGTATTCGCCGGCTTCAGCGTCGGGCAACATTGTCGCAAGAATTGCCGGAAGTTTAGCGGCTGCGGTGGTCGAAGGAGTGAACGCATCAGTGAATGTGTTCTGAGAACCCCATGCCTGGATATAGTCCTGAGTGGTGAGGGTTTCAACCTTTGCGTTGTAAATAGCGTCGATGACTGCGTTTCCTGCCGTCTGTTCCTGATAGGTTGCGGTCACGGTCGAGCCGTCGTTAGCCGCAAAGTAGGGGAACGATGAGGAGTTGAAGAATATCGGAAGATACTTGTTTGCAGGGAAATCGGGTGTGAAATAACCGAGTTTTGCCCAGTTTTCAAGCTGGCTCTTTGAGAAGCCGTCGGCCTCCGCCTGAGCAATTGCGGTGCTTAGCCCTCCGATGGCTTTAAAATCGGCGGCGGTGAGGGTGTAGTCGACAGTTTCAACTTTGGTGTAAACATCGGGAGCCTTGAAATCGTCGAGGTTCTCATTGTTCCATGAGTTTTCCGAGCAACTTGCCAAAGTAGCTATTGCACCACACGCGAGCAGACCTTTGAAAATATTGTATTTCATAATTTGTATCGCGATTTATTGATTAGAAGTTGATTTGCATACGTACTGAGTAGGTGCGACCGAACGAGTAGAACACGCGGTAAGCGTTTTCCCATGTTCCGCGGGTAGTGTTGTCAGTGTAAGCGTCAACTATGTAATTGTAATTGAACAGGTTGTTTATGTTGCCATAGATGGTTGCTTTCACGCCGGCGATGTTGAAACGGTAGCTTGCGTGGAGGTCCGTCTGCTGTCCCCATGGAATTCTCCAGGGATCAGCCACGTTGATGACTGAATTTGCTCCGAGCTGGGTGGCTTTGACTTCAAAGTCACTGTAGTTGCGGGCGCTCACGAGCCAGTCGGCACCGATGCGGAAGCCCTTGAACGGAATGAAGGTTGCCGAGAGTGAACCGGTGGTCTGTGCCGAGCCGCCCACTTTTACGCCCTTCTGATTGACTGTCGCGAAAGCGTGGTCCTCAGCTCCGATGCCTGATGCGAGCGCGCCGTTGAGGTTCTTAAGCGGTTGTCCCTGTCCGTTGTAGAAGTAACCTGAAGCGTTGCTGTCCCATACCCAGTCGCCCCATGACACCATACCTTCTATGTTCAACCAGCGGGTGGGAACCCAGTTGAAGTTCACTTCGATACCTGCGTGGCGGGCGTCGACACCCTGGAGGTTGATGTAATAGCGACCTGAACCGTCGGAGAATTCGTCACCGCGGGTAGTGGTGCGGTCCATCCAGCGGGTGTAGTAAGCGTTGGCAAGCAAAGAGAATGAGCGTGACTTGTAGCCGTAACCAAGCTCGTAGGACATTACCTTTTCATTAACCGCCTTCTTGTTGATAGCGTTGGAGGTAGTAGCCTGCAGGAACACACCGCCTGAGAAGTAGGGGGCGCGGCTGATGTAACCGAGGTTCACAAACACGTTGTTGTGCTCATCGATGTTATAGTTGGCTCCGCCCTTGATAGTTCCACCGATGAAGTTGGTAGTGGCTGATTTGGCGTGAGCCTTGTCATAATAGAAGAAGTCTTTACGCCAGTAGGTGTTGTTGTTGATCGCGCCTGAAAGCACTACATTGAGTCGGTTTTCAAGCATGGTGTATTCGCCCTGTGCGTAAACGCCTTCCTGAACGATATATCCGCGGTAGTTGCGATAAACGATGTCGCCGATTCCAAGTTTCTCATACTGCCAGTTGGGGTCGGCAGCTGCTGCGTTGAGTTCAGGCTTCACGCTTTTACGTGATGAGTAGTCCATGAAATACTCGCCGTCATAGAGGTCGCTGATTTCATTGGTGTGCTTGCCCATGTAGTAGCGAAGGTCAAGACCGGCAGTGATGTTGAGGCGGTTGCCGTTGAGCTGTTCAATCTCCTTTTTATAAGAAGAAACGAGTCCATACCACTGGTGGCTGTTGATTGACTTTGACATTACGAGGTAAGAACCAACGGTTGAAGCTGCGTTGAGGTCCTGGATGGCTCCGTAGTCGAATGTTCCGTCGGCGGCGCGGAATTCCATGTTCAGCACTCCGTTGCTCGCTCCATACCACTTGCTATAGGTGTATCCGTCAAGTCCGTTACCCTGACCGCTGTAGCCGCCGCCGCTACCGATTGAAGCGTAGATGGCTGATGACAGAGATGAGCTTTCGTCTATTTTCCAGATGTGGTTCAACGAGATGTGGGGCTTGTGGTAATAGTTGCGGCTTGAGTTACGCATTCTGCCCTGGTTGTCATAACCGAAAGTCGGGTTATACAGGTACATGCTTTTGCCGTTCATGAAGCGTTTTCCGTAGGTCTGATAACCCATGATGGTAAGACCGTTCTGTGATGAACGCTGGTCGTGGGTCTGGGGAGATCCGGTAGCTGTCAATGAGAGCTGGTGCTGCTCGTTGAGGCGTTTCGAGATATTAAAGAAATAGTTGTAGTCGTCGAACTGAGTGCCCTGGACATATCCGTCGCCCCACTTGTGGGAGCCAAGGAAGGTGAACGCCCAGCCGTTCTTCATCAATCCGGTAGATAGTTTTACACCATACTGGTTATAACCGTCATTACCCATTCCATACCAAACGCGTCCACCCTTCTCAACGTCGATAGTGCGGGTGGTGTAGTTGATGGTACCTCCGATTGAGGGGGTTGAAACGATTGTGGCGCCAAGACCGCGCTGAGTCTGGATGTTGGCGATGATGTCGCCGAGACCTGCCCAGTTACTGTTGTAAACGCCACCCCATTCCATGTCGTTGACAGGAATACCGTTGACCATGACCGCAGTATTCTTTGACTGGAATCCGCGCATGTTTATCTTAGAGTCGCCGAAGCCGCCTCCATCACGAGTGACCCACACTCCGGGAGTGGTTTTCAATACTTCGGGAAGTTCCTGGTTTCCGATCTTCAAATCGATTGTCTGAGCTCCGACAGTAGAAACGGCAACAGGAGTAAGGCGTGTTTTGGCGATTGACTGCTCTACCACTACGTCCTTGAGCATCTGAGATTCAGTCTCCAATTGGATGTCGCCCATTGAAGTTTTCGCCTCCAGAGTGACAGGGCGGAATCCGATGTAGTTTACTCGGATTTGTTTTTTTGCAGGGACATTCAGCGAGAATCGACCGTCAATATCGGTAGCTGTTGCAATCGATGTGCCGGGCACTGAGACGGTGGCGCCGACAACCGGCTCACCCTGGTCGTCAACGACCGTGCCACTACACTTAATGTCTCCCGGTGCTGCCACTGCGGCAATGCACATAAGCCAGATGGAACCGGCTAAGAGAAGGAGTCTCTTCATCATAATAATGACTTGGTTAGATTGGTTAGAAATATTAAATTGGATTATGCAATAACTAAAATGAAAATCACTCGAATTTTTAAAAATTATTCACAAAAGTAATAAAAAATATTGAATGCAACGTGAATGAGTCGAAATAATATTGTGTTAAATTGATAAATCTCTATTGTGGCTCGAAAGGGCAATATTTCCACATATATTATTTGTTAAATTACGATAGAAACCTTACCTTTGCGTCATTATTTGAAAACGATGAGGGTCAAGATTCACCAAGAAGGACTGAACATATTGTTTCTGCTGTTTGGTATATTGCTGGTTATCAACATTCCGGCATGGCTCTTCATACGCCCTGAATGGATTCCCATCCTGTTTTCGTCATTGTCGCTTATCATCTATCTGCTTGTCCTGAACTTCTTCCGTTCACCACGGCGAAATTTTAGAGGCANCTCTGAGAATGTNGTGGTTGCGTCGGCTGATGGCAAAGTGGTGGCGCTGGAGGAGACTTTCGAGGACGAATATCTGCATTGCCGCTGCATCCAGTTGTCTATATTCATGTCGGTGGTCAATGTCCATGCCAACTGGTTTCCGGTAGACGGCGAGGTGGTCTACGTGAAGCATCATAGCGGACGNNTCCTATCGGCTTACCTGCNGAAAGCGAGCACCGAGAACGAACGCNCCACGGTGGTGATAAAGGCTAAAAACGGTCAACTCGTATTGATGAGGCAGATTGCCGGAGCGATCGCCCGCAGAATTGTGACCTACGCATGTCCCGGCGACGAGGCTTCCATTCATGATCACATGGGATTCATCAAGTTTGGCTCGCGCGTGGATCTGTACCTTCCGTTGGGAACCGAGATTTATGTGAAACTGGGCGACAGGACTACNGGCGGCNTCANTGAGGTTGCCCGTNTAAAATAGTAGATATCATGCTGAANAAANTAATATCNAATATCCCAAATACGATAACCTGCCTTAGTCTCGTATGTGGATGCGGCGCTATCATCTCCTCTTTCGGCGGTTATATGAAGGTCGGCGCGTTGACATGTTTTCAATGGGCGTTTGTGCTCATCGGCATCGCCGCTCTGTGTGATTTCCTCGACGGGGCGCTCGCACGCCTGCTTCATGCTTATTCCAATCTCGGCAAGCAGCTCGACTCGTTGAGCGATCTCGTGAGTTTCGGAGTGGCGCCGGGGTTGTTGGTTTTCAATGTGATGTGTGTGTCGACGGGGAGTTGGTTTCCCGGATTGTTCGCTCTGCTCATTCCGGTTTTCGGAGAGATCCGCCTTGCGAAATTCAATATCGATGACCGCCAGACCACCTATTTTCTCGGTATGCCCATTCCGGCAAATGCCATTTTTTGGATCGGCGCTTGCTCTTTTATCTCCACCTACGGTTATCCGGGCGACATCGTGATGATAGCGGCTATTCTTATAATATCCTCGTTGATGGTGTTTACCCGCTTCAAAATGTTTTCGCTTAAGTTCAAAAACTTTGGATTCAAAGAGAATCTTCGCCGCTACACAGTGCTGCTGGGTGCGGTTATTTTTGTAGCGATTTTTGGTGTGGCGGGTTTTTCGCTAAGTATTATTTTCTATATCCTTCTTTCCATGCTTCCTGAAAAACGCGAAGCTTAGAGTGGGGATTGTCAGTTTATCTTTTTACTATATCAATACACATGGCTTTTTTCTTATTTCTCATTATACTCATATTCGTAGTTTTTCCGATAGCTTTGTTGAGCAAACTTTTCGGTGGGATTTTTCGTTTTTTCCGTAGACCTGCTGACTCCGGAGGATTCTTTAGCGGTGACCGGTTTCACCGCAATGGCTCGCAATCGTCGGCATCGGATGTAAAACCGCGCAGGAAGAAGATATTTGACCGCAGCGAGGGCGAGTATGTGGAATTTGAGGAGATTATAGAGGAAAGAACGACTTTCCGCGCCTCGGCATCGGGCGAGGAGGTCCGTTATGAAACGGAAGAACAAGTCAGTGATGCGGAATGGATTGAAATAAAATGAAAAAGGGATATTATATGCCGCGACTGTTTGCATTTCTTCGCAAACTTTCGGAAAATAATAATCGCGAGTGGTTTAAAGAACATAAGGCTGAATATGACGAGCTACGGTCGCTGTGGCTCGCCGACCTTCAGCGCATGATTGATTGCATGGCTCAGTGGGACCCGGGATTGGGAAGGATGTCGGCTTCACAGGCTGCTTACCGCATTTATCGCGATACGCTCTTTTCACCTGACAAGACTCCGTTCAAGGTCTATTTCTCAGCGTTGGTCAGTGTATATGGACGGCATGCCGAACGAGCTTGTTACTATCTTCAGCTCGACATTCGTCCAGGTGAAACCGGGTTGTATTCCGGAATATGGCATCCTGACACGGCTATGTTGAAGAAACTTCGTCATGCCATTGTGGACAATATAGAGGAATTTGAAGAGGTGTCGGCAGTTGATGGAGCCGTGTGGTGTGGCGATCGTTTGAAAACAGCTCCCCAAGGATGGGCGAAAGACCATCCCAATATCGAATATCTCAGAATGAAAGACTATGGAAAGGCTGTGTATCTTGACGAAGAGTTTTTCTACGACCCTTCATGGTCTGAGAAAGCCGCCGATATCTTCCATAAAATGAAGCCATTTGTCGACTTCCTGAATTATTCTATCGAGGAATAAGCCCAAACTCCACTTTCCGGATTAGTTCTGTGGCTCCGCGCTTTCCTGCTGCTGAGCCTCGTCGCCGTTCTCTTCAGTTGATTCCGAGTCGGCTTCAACAGCCTCAGGCTCTTCGGGGAACTTGCGGTTATATTCGCTCAGCACATAGAACACGTCAAAGTAAAAACCTTTAGGGCTCTTGTCGTTCTTTGGCTTTATGCTGATGTAGTCATAGTGGGGCGGAGCGTCCTCATGGGACTCGGCGATATAGTCGTGGAAGTTTATCAGATTATACTCATGCTGGGGATTGGTGACAATCCAGGCATTTTCGGTGGTGAGTCCTGTACCGGTGGAGATTATCGCCTCAAGAAGGTGATTGAGCTTGTATTGCCATATTGAAGCGAGATGATTTTTGTGTTTCTCCCGGTAGGCATAGATGAGGAATGTCATCTGCCTCAAATCAAAGGGGTCATCTTTTAATGACAGTTCCGCATATTTTATGATTGTGTCACATTCCGCTGCCGTGTGTTTGCCTCGGAAATATAGATCTTCCACCATCGACGAATATTCGCTGCGACGATAGGGGTTGTAGTCTTCCTGANACACTTGTNCGAGATAAAGATGGCGGAACTGCTGGAGGTTCATGGCGGTGTCGTTGTGGACAAACATCTTCATCAACTTGGGATAATAGTATTTTGATGACGGATTGTTGACCTCCTTGCGTATAGCCTCCATGTCGGGCTTCTCCCATGACTGCTTTTTTTCGTTTTTAGGCGAAGCTGCGTTAAGCGAGAATGACAGGATCAGTGCCATCATTATGGCTGTGAATATGTGTTTCATTGTTCAGTCGGGTTAAATGGGGTTACATATATTCTAACGCAGAATTGACGGCGATTCTTATTTCGTTTCGTCGCTTTCAGCGTTTTTTAACTCGGGATAACTGATGCGGGCATGATACATGGTGCGCAATCTTTCGATGAACGCTTCTTTTATAATTCTCACGTCACGGAAAGATATGGGCGACTCATTGTGAAGCCCGTCGGCAATCTGCGAATCGATAAGGCGGTTCACCAACTCGGAAATGGCTTCAGGGGTGTGCTCTTTCAGCGACCGCGACGCAGCTTCGACAGCGTCAGCCATCATCANCAGGGAGGTTTCACGCGTTTGCGGATTGGGCCCCGGATATGAGAAAGGTGCGGCATCGACGATTTCGTCGGGATGCTGGTTGCTGTAGGTGTTGAAGAAATATTTTGCCTTTCCCTCGCCGTGGTGCTGCTTGATGAAGTCCTTTATTATTGAAGGAAGCTTGGCTTTGTCTGCGCGACGCACTCCGTCGTTCACGTGATTGATGACTATTCTCGCGCTCTGGACGGCGTTGAGCGCGTCATGAGGATTGACCCCATGCTGGTTTTCGGTGAAAAATGCCGGATTGTTGATTTTGCCGATATCATGATAAAGCGCTCCCGTTCTTACGAGCTGAACATTGGCGCCGATGCGGTGAGCGGCTTCCGATGCGAGACTGCTCACCTGGACCGAATGCTGGAATGTGCCGGGGCAGTTTTCTGAAAGCTCTCTCAAGATGGGGTTGTTCACATCCGACAATTCAACGAGGGTAACCGATGATGTGAAGCCGAAGAGCTTTTCAATGACAAACACGAGCACGTAGGCAAACGAGATGAGCACGGCATTTATGCCGAGATATCCCAGCATGCGCGGGTTGAGCTTGTCGAGGGTTCCCGTCTGCATTATTTCAATGGCTATGTAGGCGAGACTATAGGCGATGAAGATGAAGAGCGCCGCTCTCACCAATTGGCTGCGCTTGTTGAGCTCTTTCAGCGAGCCGATGGCTACTATTCCCGCCACTACCTGAAGGAACAGGAATTCCATCGGCGTGCTCGAAATGATGGCGCACAGCAACACGAGGATGAGATAGACGAAATATGCCGTGCGGCTGTCGAAAAATACGACCATCATGATGGCGACAACCGTAAAGGGGACCATGTAAAGCCCGTTGCGGAAGGATTCCGACATTCCGTAGGCAAACAGGACAAATGCAGTTATCATCGCCATTATGAAAATCATTGAACGGATGTTGCCGAATGTTCTCCATCTGAACAGGGCGAGAAACATGTACAGGCAGCCTAAGAGAATGGTGACATAGAGCAGCTGACCGAAAATAGGGTAGTGGTGCCGGTCGACCTGATGGTCGGATTTCGTTTTTGAAATGCGGTCGTAGGTTTTGAGGAGCGTGTAGAGCTCTGGGGTCACGATATCGCCCTTGTCGATGATTCGTTCGCCCTGCTGTATGACTCCCACTGGAGCCATCGCCTTTTGCATCGCTTCCTCAAATAGTTTCTGAGTGGCGGCTGTATCGAGGGAAATCGTCGGAGTCAGGAATTTGGACATCGCTGTCATTTCGATGGCTTTTCGGAAACGATTCTCGCCAAAGAGGCTGTCGAGGGTTGAATAGGCTANGCGAGCCGACATGAAATTGCGTGTGGGGATTGAAATCGCTGTGTTGTCATGGATGAATCTAACTTCAGTGAGTTTTCCGGCTCTTACATCCTGATAGGTGTTCTGGTCCACAATTCCGTTTTCAAGAATCTCCCTCAGCGCGTTGATCAGTTGGTTGCGCTCGATTGGAGAAAGCTCCAGTCCTTGCGTGGCGTTTAGTCGCGCCGCATAGGCTGACACGGTCGACTTTTCGGCAGTGACATTTCTCACATAGACCGGGACGAAATTTCTTGTGATACTGTCGCGGCGATGCTGCGCGCGTATTGTATCGAGGTATATGGGCATGTCGGTGGGCGCGGTCAGCAGGGAATAGGACCACGGTTTCCCCATTTCGTAGTGATAGGCGTTGCCATGCTTGCGCGGCAGCAGCCACACGATGATCAGGGCGGCTCCGATGAACAGCAGCGCCCTTATTATATTGTCTTTTGAAAACAAATTGCTCATGACGGTTTAGTTTATGCGGTTGGCTCGCTGCACACCCTTGATGGTGCGGAGTTTTGAACATAGATCCGAAACTACCTTGGCATCGTTCACGAGCACTCCGAGATCACAGTGGAAGACTTCGTTATCAGCCTCGATGTCCAGTTTCCTTATGTTTATGGCGAGATGTGTTGAAATCATCTGAATGATTTCCTGAAGTATGCCGAAGCGGTCGATACCTTCGATTCTCACGTTGGCATGGAACATTCCTGCCTGTGGAGCCCACTCGGTGTTGAGTATCCGCTTGCCGAAACTTGCTTTAAGAACTTGGGCGCGAGGGCATGAAAGAGAATGAAGCTCCACTTCTCCGTCGTCGTTCACCCATCCCATCACGTCGTCGCCCGGAATAGGCTGGCAGCAATCCGAGAGTTTGAAATTTGATCCCTGCGCATCCGACTTGAGGATGNAGGTCTNTTTCATATTTATGGNCTGCTTCTGATTTTTGTCGGAGGATTTTCTTCCGGTCAGCGGTCGCAGAATTTTTGAGAATAGTGACGGGTTGTTTGGTTTGAGAGTTTTTGTCAGGTAGGCGGGAAGCGTTCCCTCTTTCTTGCCAAGAAGGGTGAACAGCTGATCTTTGTTCTGGACATGGAGCGCTCCGAGAATTTTGGTGACAACCTCGTTGGTCTCGATAATGGAGTTTTCGGCGAGGAAAGCTTCATAGATTTTCTTGCCCTCCTCGATGACAGGCTGAAGCTCTTTGCGCAACGCTGCCCTGAGTCGTGTCTTGCCCTTTGCGGTGGCGAGGAAGTTGATCCATTCAGGTTTTGGGGTCTGTGATTGGGATGTGAGTACCTCGACCTGGTCGCCCGAATTGAGCTTATGGCTCAGCGGAACAAGCTTGTGGTTCACTTTTCCGGCGATGCAGTGTACTCCTATCTGCGAGTGCAATTCGAAAGCTACGTCGAGCACTGAAGAGTTGTTGGGGAGGGTGAGAAGTTCGCCTTTAGGAGTGAAAACAACAATTTCCGATGCAAACAGATTCAGTTTCAGCGTGTCAAGGAAATCGATCGCATTAGGCTCTGGATTGTCAAGGATATCCTTAATCGTTGATAGCCAAGCGTTGAGCTCGCTCTCTTCGTCGCCTTCTCCGATTTTATATTTCCAGTGGGCGGCAAATCCGAGTTCGGCGATTTCGTCCATTCGGCGCGAACGTATCTGGACCTCGATCCAGTTTCCGTCGGGTCCCATCACTGTCAAGTGGAGCGCTTGGTAACCATTGGCTTTCGGAACGCTTATCCAGTCGCGAGTGCGTTCGGGATGAAGGCGGTAGAGGTCGGTGATCGCTGAGTAGATTTGCCAGCATATCGCTTTCTCTTTCGAAATGTCGTCGCAATCGAAGATGATGCGCATGGCATATAAATCGTAGACCTCTTCAAACGGAATATTTTTGGTCTGCATTTTGCGCCATATTGAATAAATTGATTTCAGGCGAGCCTTTGCGTCAAACTTTATTCCAAGTTCATTCAATTTTTCATATATGGGCTGGGAGAAGTCGTTGTAGACCGACGCGCGGTGGAGTTCCGTGGCTTTTATCTGTTCCTGAATGCGTGCGTAGGCGGCAGGGTGCTCATATTTGAAGCTTAGGTCTTCGAGCTCGGTCTTGATGGCGAAAAGCCCCAGGCGATGGGCGAGCGGCGCGTAGATATAGAGGGTCTCGCCGGCTATTTTATACTGCTTGTTGGGAGCCATGGAACCGAGTGTGCGCATATTGTGGAGGCGGTCAGCCATTTTTATAAGCACAACCCGGATGTCTTCGCTCATCGTGAGAAGCAGTTTGCGGAAATTTTCAGCCTGCGCTGAAGCCTTGTCGCCGAAGATTCCGCCTGAAATCTTTGTAAGCCCGGCTACGAGTTGAGCTATTTTTTTTCCGAAATGCTGCTCGATGTCCTCGACGGTATATTCGGTGTCCTCGACCACGTCGTGAATCAGGGCGGCACAGATTGAGGTCGAGCCGAGCCCAATCTCTTGGCTTGCTATCTTTGCCACTGCGATGGGGTGGAGGATATAGGGTTCTCCCGAACGGCGGCGTATTCCTTTATGCGCCTCTTTTGCAAATCGATAGGCGCGTTCTATTATCTCGACTTTCTTGCGGTGGTTGCTGGCAAGATAGCCGTCGAGCACGTCTTTAAATTCAGCTTCTATGATTCTATCTTCCTCTTCGGGAGTGAGTTTTTTGACTTCTTCCATTTGGATTGCAGTTGAGTGTTCCGTTGAATGCCTCCTAAGGCAATTTATCAATTACAAACTTAACAAAAAAGTTTGACAATTGAATCGGTTTTAC
>WFLX010028196.1_pt1 | contig 16566 bp, 8 predicted proteins | sample 4967041 | NCBI WGS metagenome assembly WFLX01 (sample SAMN12857096, study PRJNA449069) | gut metagenome | isolation source: stool from male and female vole | host: Microtus ochrogaster | place: USA:Florida | collected 2017 | reverse complement strand
TTTTCACCACAATACCTATAAGCATGATCGCGCCTATCATCGACATTATATTGAGCGTATGGCCGGTAAGCCAGAGCATGATGAACACGCCCGAGAAGGCAAACAGCAGCGAGGTCATGATGATTCCAGGATAGGTATAACTCTCAAACTGGGCAGCCATGACGATATATACAAGTATAATGATCAGCACAGCGAGCGTAAGCAGATCGGAGAATGAATCCTGCTGGTCCTCATAGGTGCCGGAGAGGGTGATATTTACTCCAACAGGGAGATCGAGATCATCAATGCGGGGTTGCGCTGCCGCAACGACATCACTCATCGGTGCACCCGACACTACCGCCGATACCGTGATGATACGCTCGCGGTCCTTACGCTCTATGGTGGGAGGCGTGAAGCGTTGGACAACCTGTGCTACATCACGGATACGGACAGAGGCCGGGGTGCCGTCGGCTGCGACCGCCCCCGTCAGGATCGGTATATTGAGTATGTCTTCTGTCGATGTGCGGGCCGTGGGCTCATACATCACCTTAATGTCATATTCCTCACCATCGATACGAAGGCGCGAGGCAATCGCACCGTTTATGCGGTTTCTGAGTGCATTAGCGGCAGTGGTAAGGTTAAGACCGTAAAGCGCAAGTTTAGAACGGTCAAAATCGACCTGATACTCCGGCTGATAGTCCGAGCGGGATATGCGCACATCGGCCGTGCCCGGAGTAGTGAGCAGAATCTGCTGCAACTGTCGGGCTATCGAATCAGTCTGCGCGAAGTCATAGCCGTAAATCTCATAGTCGAGCGTACTCTGGCCACCCATTCCTGCTCCGCCGCCAACCGTTACCTGTGTCTTGGAATATTGTGGAAACTCTCTGACAAGATCCTCGCGCATCATGTCTGCAATCTCTGTGATCGTACGGTCGCGCTCGCCGGGATCGGTCAGGCGGACGTTCATCGACACGATATGCGGCCCGTTGTCGGACAGCGAAGCAAAAGTATTATCGCTAGATGCCTGTCCGGTAGTGTAGTTGAGTTTCTGGATCTCAGGATATTTCTCCGACCACATTCGGGCCAGACGGGCCGTTGTCGAATCAGCTATCTCAACCCTCGTCCCGATTGGGAGCTCCAGCTTGACCGACATTCGTGCATCATCGGCCGTAGGAATAAATTCCGTTCCGACCATACCGAGCAGCCCAATCGATGCCACGAAAATGAGCATACATACAATGATGACAGACGTTTTATGCCCCACAACAAAATTGAGCAGCCGTCCGTATCCGCGGTCAAGAGCATCCAGGCCACGATTGATCGGAGTGAAGAAAATCGTATAGAGCTTGCCATGCTTATTGTTGAGTCGGAGCAGCTGCGAGCAAAGCATTGGGGTGAGCGACAGGGCGCAGATAGTAGAGATTGTCATCATCACCGTAACCATCCAGCCAAGCTGACGGAACAGTACACCCGTCATTCCCGTCACGAGAGTAAGAGGGAAAAACACCGCTATGAGAGTCAGAGTAGATGCCACTACGGACACGGCAACCTCATTGGTGCCATGAACAGCCGCCTGCTCCGGATCCGAACCTCTCTCGATGTGTGTGGTGACATTCTCGAGCACCACGATCGCATCATCCACCACCATACCGATAGAGATAGACAACGCGGAAAGCGAGATAATATTGATCGAATTACCCGTCACAGCAAGGTAGATAAACGATGCAATGAGCGAAATCGGGATCGTTATAGTGATGATCAGGGTAGCTCTCCAGCGACCGAGGAACATAAACACCACAATCACTACAAACAGCAGAGCGTAGAGCACTGTCTCGACGAGCGATGCGATCGTGTTGCGGATATTATCCGATGTGTCTATCATCACCGACAATTCAATATCCGACGGCAACCTACGTTCGAGCGATGGGAGCATCTTCAATACCTTATTTGAGATCTCGACCGAGTTGGCGCCACTTTGCTTCTGAATCACGATCATGGCGCCTTTTTGTCCGTTGTTATAGGTCTGCTGGGCGCGTTCTTCCAGCGAATCATCTATTCTCGCTACATCGCTCAGGAGNATCTTACGGCCATCGGGCCTTGCTGCAACGACGAGCGAGGCCATATCGCGGGAGTCATCAAACTCGCCCTGCACGCGCATCGAGTAAGTATCCGACCCAATGTCGATCGCACCCCCCGGAATATTGCGGTTTTCNGCACCGATCACAGANGCTATCTGCTCAACCGACAGTCCGTAAGCCTCCAGCCTGACCGGATCCACATAAACATGGATCTCACGCTTAGGAGCACCNGAGATCGAAACCGAACCAACTCCCGATATTCGCGCAAGAGGATTTGCAACGGCATCGTCGAGAATCTTATACAGGCCCGGCATACTCTGATCGGCCTTGACCGAGAGAATGACAATAGGGATCATGTCGGTCGAGAATTTGAAGATGATCGGATTCTCGGCATCGTCGGGCAGTGCGCTTTTGACCATGTCAAGTTTGTCGCGCACATCATTTGTCAGCACGTCGATATCCTTGCCATATTCAAATTCGAGAGTAATCAGAGATATATTCTCGCGGCTTTTGGAAGTGATATGCTTCAGATCGTTGACCGCGTTGAGTGCATTCTCGAGCGGTCGGGTCACATTCTGCTCTATATCGGCGGCCGAAGCACCCTGATAAGAGGTCATGACCATTATGGTGTTTGTCTCAATGTCCGGATAGAGATCAACCGGGAGTGTCGACAGAGAGAAAAGACCGATTATAGCCACGGCAACGAAACACAGAATGGTCATCACCGGGCGTTTTACGGCACTTGCGTATATACTCACGTCAGCTTAATATTATAAGGTAAGACAGATTGGGAATTACTTTAGGGGGGATGCCTTTGCTCCGTCAACCAGACGTGTCTGGCCCGACAACACTATGATAGCACCGTCGGGAAGTCCCTCCAGAACCTCATAAGCATTTTCCGACGGGATTCTCTGACCGGTCACAATCGGAGTAAACGACACAACCGAATCAGCGGGATTAAACGTATAGACATACTCGACTGCCGACCCTGCCTGTTTAACCACGGCCCTGTCCGGCACCACCACTGCCTCTACCTGTCCAAGCACCACATTTGCTCTTGCAAACATTCCCGGCAGTATGCGATGAGAGGGATTATCCACAGTCAGTTCGGTCAGGAATGTCCTCGTAGACGGATCAATCGTCGGATGCACGATACTCACCTTGCCCTCAAACTCCTCGCCCGGATAAGCGTCAAGGGCGATCTTAACCGGCATTCCAGGTTTTATGGCCTTGAAATCCATCTCGCTCACCCCTACCATTATCTTTACAGGATTGATCTGTGAAACAGTCACGATAGGCATATTGCCCGCCATATCTCCTGGATCATAATTGCGTGCGGTCACCGTGCCTGACACCGGAGACACGAGAATCGTATTCTCCAGCTGATTGGCGTAAGCTCTGCGTGAAGCATCAAGCTCCGTCTTAAGCTGATCCACATTCTGACGTGTTCCGCCACCGATCTCATACAATCGAAGTGCTCTCTCATATTCCCGCTCCGAGTTTTCGAGCCGCAGGCGGGTCTGTTCAATAGTGACATCGTCGAGAACAGCTATCTTCTGTCCCTTCACTACATTATCGCCCACCTCAACAAGGATCTCCTTTATCCTGTTTGGAATAGAAGATGAGATGTTGTTTGTCTTGTTTGCTTCTACGTTTGCTGTATAAACAGACTCATGGTCTACGGTTGTCCTTGAAACCTTAGCAAGCTCCACAGCAGGGAGCGCCGGCTGACTCTCCTGCACCGTTTCATTCTCCTTTTCGGCGTTAGAGCATCCCGAAAGCACCGAGAGTGCAATCAGCGAAGGTATATAATTGATAATGCCTTTCATCTCTTATGTTTGGTGTATTTATTACTTATGGGTAGATAGATTAGTCCGGAAGAATGGCCGAGCCAAGAAGCATCTCAAGATCGGCCTGCGCTGTCAGGAAATTATAAATCGACTGAAGATATGCCAGACGGCTCTGTGTGAGAGATAGCTCAGAGTCGCGACGGTCAAGATAAGATGCAGTGCCTATATCGAAACTCTCGCAGATAATCCTATATGCTTCCTCTGCCTGCTTTACAGANAGAGCCGTAGTAGCGATCTGCTTCACGTTGAGCTGGATATTGTCGAGAGCAATATCAGCCTGCATCCTTACCGAGCGCACCAGATCCTGACGCTGCCAATCGAGCTGACGCACTGCGATGACATTCTGTTTCACCGCATTCAAGCGTCCACCNCCCTGAAATATGGGCACCGATAGAGCTATCCCCACCGATGAATACGGACTCCACCTATTTCCCGTCGCAAACAGAGATCCGTTTGCCATCGCCGTCCAGTTGTAATTTGCCGTGAGTGCTAAGGTAGGCACAAAAGCCAGTTTGCTGATTTTTATTGCCTGATCGGCCTGCTGACGCTGCAGATCAAGCAGTCGGAGCTGAGGATTGTTTTCAATCGAGGTATTGAGATTCACNACATCNTCATACATCGTAGCCTCGTAATCNGCGAGTTTCACAGTCGGCTCGATCACCGGCACCCCGTTTATACCCATCAGAAGCGCCAGTTTCAGCTGGGCCTGTCTGAGAGTTATTGAAGCCTGAGTGAGTTGGGGCTCAATATTTTTCACAGCAACCGATGTGCGCAACGTNTCAAACTGTGAGGCAGTGCCCAGTTCAAATCGNTTTCTGTATATATCGGCCGTGTAGAGAGCCATATCGTAGTTGCTCTCCACCACCTTGCGTGAATCGCCTGCCAGCAACAGAGCAAAATATGCGTTTTTCACCTCTCTCACCATCTGGATTCTCGAATTTCTCGCACTCTCCACGCTGGCCATGATCTGAGTGTCGTTCAGCTTGAGAGTAGCCCATAACTGAGGCGCGATAAGCGGAAGAGAGGCATTGAACCCCAGACTCCATGAATTGTCGAGTCCGACCTTGATACCGGTGTTACGACTCCCCTCCCCTTCAGATTTCTTCTCATCACCTCCGCCCGACGATGCTCCGCCAAAACCGTCCATACTCATATACATGGTTTGCTTGGCAAGAGTGCGGCTGTATTGTCCTGCAAAACTGATATTGGGCAACAGCTGGCCTAAGGTAGTTTTCTTGTTCAGATCAATTCTGTCTATCTCCGAGTCGGCGATCTTTATTGTAGGATTCCCGTCCAGAGCAACCTTGATGCAGTCGTCGAGCGAAATCCTGAGTGTGTCAGTCTCAATTGCCTCTCGGGCCGACAACTGAAAGCAATCGCCAGTCACCGCGAGAAAGCCGGACAGAATCACACTTTTCACGAAAAACGATTTTCTCATTATATANTTATTCCGGTTTCGTATTTTTTTTGCAAAGATAGCTGTTATTAGTTACATCTTTATTCACTTTCTCCCAATATACCACAATCCACGCCAATCGGAGGAAAAATTACCGCATACCCATATATTTTTGTACCTTTGCAGCCGTAAAATCANATTTGCGATTATTACGAAGACCCGCCCCACCGTAATGTCCAAAGATTCAAACTCATACCGATCGCGTAGCGCTACATGGCTTTTTGTAGCGTTATATAGCTGTATATTTTCTTTTACAGCGAAAGCATCGGGAAGCGCTGAATCAGACACCACCGCACTNCACGGCAACTGGGTCAGGCAGCTTATCGAATCGGGATTTCATATCAATGATCCGCGCATCAAATATCCCGCATTCCCGCGCTTTGCATTGAAAGTCTACAACTGGGGCGACCATACTTTCAATCACTACGACTCCACTTATGTTGAAAGCACCGGCAAGAACTGGAAAGCNCAGTTGAAAAACGAGACATGGATGCGCACCTATTTCATGCAGCTCCGCGACCGATCAACCGTCCATATCACCTCGCGCCTGTACGACGACCCAAGCATCAATCTCTCTTTCATGGCCGTCAGCATCGGTTACACATTCAACATCAACCGACTGGTAGGAGACGATACCAAGCGAAACCGTTTTGACTTTAACTTTACCTGCTCCCGCTTCGCTGTCAACTACTGGAAGCAAAGCATCAACGGAGGAGCTGTCATCAGAAAATTCGGCAACTATGAGCATGGCCATCATCTCAGCTACAAGTTCAACGATATCGATGTCGATGACTCCCATCTTGACCTCTACTACTTCATCAATAATCAGAAATATTCTCAGGCAGCCGCCTACTGCTTCTCCAAATATCAGCTTCGGAGCGCGAGCACATGGATTGTAGGCCTGACCTATGACAGGCACAACATGAGGCTTGACTTCAACAGTCTGCCATCGGATATGCTCGATGCCCTTCCAACATTGCAACGCAACTATCACTTCCAGTCAACCGACTACTGCTTTCTCGCCGGCTATGCGCGAAACTGGGTCTTGAGNCCGCGTAAGTGGATCCTCAACCTGACTGTTNTACCATTTCTGGGCTATAAACACACTTCTACAGCCGACCCGTCCAATCGTGATATCCGCAACATGATTTCGACCAATCTGTCGGGCATGGGCTCGGTTGTCTATAATCANAAGGGTCTCTTTCTGTCCATGCAGGTGCGCTTCAACGGATTCCTGAGCATGTCCAATAATCTGACCTTCTTCAATTCCAATCAGATGCTTACCGCAATATCGGGATTTAGATTTTGAAAGACTCATCAGCCGCTAAAGTTTCCCNAAACAAATCGCTACNTCGTTAGCAATCAACAATATAACACTCACCATACATCTCCAAAGTTTTCCAAAACNATCAATCAAGGAAAAANTTTGGATGAAAATATTTGCACATNGAGGAAACAATCCATAACTTTGCCGACACAAAAACAATCACAAAGTTTCACCCCGAAGCACCAAAAACAGTTCCCACCCAATGATACAGACAGTTGTCAAACGCGACGGCCGTATTGTAGGCTACAACGAAGAAAAAATCAAGGCTGCCATNAGAAAAGCCATGCTTACAACCGAGCTCGGCGAAGACGAGTCGCTCCTTCAGCGCATCACTGACCACATCGGTATGAGAGGCGACGACCGGATGACTGTTGAACAAATTCAGGATATGGTGGAGCTTGAATTGATGAATTCGCCCCGCAAGGAAGTGGCCAAACGCTATATCGCCTATCGCGATCAGCGCTCCATAGCACGGCGCGCCAAGACACGCGACATCTTCCTTGAAATCATCGAGGCCAAGAGCAACGACATCACCCGCGAGAACGCCAACATGAACACCGACTCGCCGGCGGGTATGATGATGAAGTTTGCATCGGAAACAACTAAACCCTTTGTCGATGATTACCTCCTATCTGCCGAAGCACGCGATGCTGTCCGCCACGGCTATCTGCACATCCACGACAAAGACTATTACCCAACCAAGAGCCTGACCTGCGTCCAGCATCCGCTCGACCGCATCCTGCGCTACGGATTCTCGGCCGGTCACGGCGAAAGCCGTCCGGCAAAGCGNATCGAANCCGCCAGTATCATNTCNTGCATCTCACTTGAGNCAGCCCAGAATGAGATGCATGGCGGACAGGCCATCCCCGCANTCGANTTTTATCTCGCTCCATTCGTCAGATCATCTTATCAGGAAGAGCTGCGCAAGATCGANTCGCTNACCGGAAGCTCNCTCTCNCANCTTGACAATGCCGAGATCGACGACTATANCATCCGTNCGTTNNATGGACTGGAGGGGGATGAACGCTACAAGCAGCACGCCATAAACCAGACAACCGGTCGCGTGCATCAGGCCATGGAAGCGTTCATCCATAACATGAACACCGACTCGCCGGCGGGTATGATGATGAAGTTTGCATCNGAAACAACTAAACCCTTTGTCGATGATTACCTCCTCTCTGCCGAAGCACGCGATGCTGTCCGCCACGGCTATCTGCACATCCANGACAAAGACTATTACCCAACCAAGAGCCTGACCTGCGTCCAGCATCCGCTCGACCGCATCCTGCGCTACGGATTCTCGGCCGGTCACGGCGAAAGCCGTCCGGCAAAGCGNATCGAAACCGCCAGTATCATCTCCTGCATCTCACTTGAGACAGCCCAGAATGAGATGCATGGCGGACAGGCCATCCCCGCATTCGATTTTTATCTCGCTCCATTCGTCAGATCATCTTATCAGGAAGAGCTGCGCAAGATCGAATCGCTCACCGGAAGCTCTCTCTCTCATCTTGACAANGCCGAGATCGACGACTATATCATCCGTCCGTTAGATGGNCTGGANGGGGATGAACGCTACAAGCAGCACGCCATAANNCAGACAACCGGTCGCGTGCATCAGGCCATGGAAGCGTTCATCCANAACATGAACACCATTCACTCCAGAGGAGGCAATCAGGTGGTGTTCAGCTCTATCAACTACGGCACCGACACNTCTGCCGAAGGACGATGCATAATCAGGGAGCTCCTCAATTCCACCTACGAAGGGGTGGGCAACGGNGCNACCGCCATCTTCCCCATCCAGATCTGGAAAAAGAAGCGCGGTGTGAGCTATCTGCCTACCGACCGCAACTATGATCTTTACAAACTCGCATGCAAGGTCACGGCCCGACGCTTTTTCCCCAACTTCGTAAATCTCGACGCCACCTTCAACCATCACGAGAAATGGAATCCCGAAGATCCCGAGCGCTATGTGTATGAGGTTGCGACTATGGGCTGTCGCACCCGTGTATTCGAGAACCGCTACGGCGAAAAGACGTCAATCGGGCGCGGCAATATAAGTTTCTCAACGCTCAATATCGTAAGAATGGCCATTGAGTGTATGGCCATCAAGGATCAGGATGAACGGATCAACCGCTTCTTCAACAAACTCGACACCTACCTCGAAGTGGCGGCCCGGCAACTTTGCGACCGCTTCAACTTCCAGAAGACGGCACTCGCCAAGCAATTTCCCCTCCTCATGACCAGACTTTGGAACGGCTGCGAGACTCTGCGCCCCGACGACACAATAGAACCGGTCATCAATCAGGGCACTCTCGGCATCGGGTTTATCGGTCTTGCNGAATGTCTGGTTGCCCTCACGGGTAAACATCATGGCGAAAGCGAGGAGAGCCAGGCTCTCGGACTGCGCATAGTCAGCCACATGCGGAGCCGGGCCAATGAATTCTCCGAGCGTTATGGACATAATTTCTCCGTGCTTGCCACTCCGGCCGAAGGCCTTTCGGGCAAATTCACCTCTGCCGACCGCAAGAGCTTCGGCATCATTCCTGGCGTAACGGACAAGATCTACTACACCAACTCCAACCATGTACCGGTGTATTATAAATGTTCTCCCGCCCACAAGGCCCGCATCGAAGCCCCCTATCACGACCTGACCCGTGGCGGCCATATATTTTATGTGGAGATCGACGGCGACGCTACGCATAATCCCGAAGCCATTGCCCAGATCGTAGATCTCATGGACAAAAACAACATCGGATATTGCTCCGTCAATCACAACCGCAACCGCTGCATGAACTGTGGATATGAGGATGCAACCGAGAATCTCGATTCATGTCCCACATGCGGCTCGACTCACATTGANCGTCTCCAGCGTATCACCGGCTACCTCGTAGGCACCACCGACAGATGGAACAACGCCAAGCTGGCCGAGCTCAACGACCGCGTGGTCCACAATTAACATCCCGCACCTGATCCCGGATGAGAATCCTCGATATTATTGAAGCCACNACGGTTGACGGCCCCGGCTTCCGGACTGCCGTGTATTTTGCCGGATGCGGCCATAATTGCCCCGGTTGCCACAATCCGCAGTCCCACGATTTCAACGCAGGATATGAGATAAGCGCAGAAGATCTCGCGGAAAGACTGATAGAGATGGGGCTTGATGTGACTCTTAGCGGTGGCGATCCCGCATATCAGGCAAATGAGGTCTGCGAGCTCGCCGCCATCCTTCACCACCGAGGCCTCAATATCTGGCTCTATACCGGTTTCAGGTTTGAAGATCTGATAGCTACCGAGAGTGGCCGGAGATTGGCCGCGAGCGTCGATGTGATTGTCGANGGACCTTTTATCCTCGCACAAAAGCAACCGGGGCTTCAATTCCGAGGATCATCNANCCAGCGCCTGATCGACACTNATCGGTCTATGGCTGAAAAAGAAATAATAANCTGGGCCAGCAGTTTNTGATGCTGCCGGCCCTGATTATATCATACCCAAGGATTGGAAGAGCGCTCGGTAGTTATCATCGTAGCCGGTCCATGTCCAGGCAAAACAGTTGTGTCAGCCGGCAAGGATAGGAGCCGACCGCGGATTGCCCGGCGCAATGTGTCGCCGTCGCCACCCGGAAGGTCGGTCCGTCCTATGCTGCCCCTGAACAAAGTATCTCCCGTTATCACGAACCGATCTTCAGGGCAGTATAAAGCTATAGAGCCCGGGGAATGACCGGGCACAGCTATAACCTCAAGACGCCCTTTGCCAACTTCAATGATATCTCCGTCGGAAAGTTCGCGTCCGATCAGCAGCGGCTTGAGCTCCCCGAGCCTGAGATGAAACATGCTGGCCTGACTGTCGCGCGACTCGCCGAGAAAACCGTCGGCTGGAGCGGCCTCAAGTTGAAGTCCGTATGCAGCAGCCACAAAATCATCTCCGAGCGTGTGGTCGATATGGAGATGGGTGTTGATCAGATGAACAGGCCGAAGCCCTCGCTCGGCAATAAAGTCGGCGAGCTTACGCTCCTCCTCCGGGGTCTGCATACCGGGGTCAATGATGGCAGCATCAAGAGTGTCCGGATCCCACACAACGTATGTGTTGACTCCGAAAAGATTAAATTCAAAACGAGCTATCTTCATAATTAATACTTTGTATTTCAATTATTCAGTCTTTGAAAGGGAGTGCGAGGATAAGTGCGCTCACCGGCTTGACCACCACCTCGCCTCCATACGTCTTCCTNTGACCACCTTTTTNATCTTTNAATCCTGTGGCACAGAGCTCTCCGTCGTCAGCAATGACAAGCCACTCCCCCACCATCACATCGATGGTTTTGGGCGTGTCCGATCCGTTGAATGCAATTTTCATCTCATGCCAACGGTCGCCGGTTCCGGTAGCGTCAAGAGTATAAGATACAAGACATGAATCTGGTTCATGATCGTCAAACCTGATCCGTCGGCCAATCTCCCTTGCCGTGGTGAGCCTCAGGGCAGGATGATCTTTTCGCAATCGGATAAGTTCACGGTAGTAGTCAAACTGCTTCCTGTTGCGGTTTTTCAGCTCCCAATCTATAGAATTGATATCGTCAGGAGAGTTATAGGAATTGGCCACACCCTGTTTGCTGCGATACAACTCTTCGCCCGCAAACATAAANGGAATCCCCTGAGAGGTGAAAACAATGGTCTGTGCGAGACGCGCGGCACGCATACGATAGCTTGCCGGCGCTTCCGGCATCGAAGCAGCGAGCTTATCGGTCAGGCATAGATTGTCATGACAGGACACATAGTTTACGATCTGCACCGGAGAAGAAGCGTATGCAATCTTCGATTTTATACCCTTGGTATAGTCGACCTGCGGATGAGCTGTCGATGCCACGACCGCGATCTTTACAGCCTCCTCCAGACCTGCCTGACCCGAAACGAATCCCCGGGCGCCCGGCTCGGCAAAATCACCTTTGACGGCATCGCGCATATCATCGGAAAAGACTGCCACGCCATTGAGCTTTACAACGTTCTCTTTCAGAGCCCTGCGACGTGCGGGATACACAGACGGCCCGGCCGACCATCCTTCTCCATAAAGAAGGATCCCGGGTCGGATTGCCGACAGGGCGGCTGCGGCAGCATTGACAGTGTCAATATCGAGCACTCCCATCAGATCGAGACGGAAACCGTCGATATGGTATTCTCCGGCCCAGTAAACGAGAGACTCCACAATGAACTTTCTCGTCATCTCGCGTTCGGAAGCTAACTCGTTGCCACATCCGGATGCATTGGAAAAGGACCCGTCCGGTTTAAGTCTGTAGAAATATCCGGGAGCTGTAAGCGTAAAGCAGGAATTATCGGTGCCCGATGTGTGATTGTAGACAACGTCCAGCACAACGCCGATGCCATTGTCATGAAGAGCCTTGATCATGGTCTTCATTTCCTTTATCCTGACAGCGGGATCATACGGATCGGTAGCATAAGATCCCTCCGGAACATTGTAGTTGACCGGGTCATATCCCCAGTTATAGCCTCCGGGATAGGGTGCAGCTTCATCCACCGTATTGAAATCAGCCGATGGAAGCAGATGAATATGGGTGATTCCGAGCTCCTTCAGATGATCGATTCCCGTCTTTTCACCCGATGGGGTTCTGGTACCCGTTTCAGCCAAAGCAAGATATTTGCCCTTATAGGCATAACCGCCCGAGGGATGCATTGAAAAGTCCCGGTAATGNGTNTCATAAATGATTGCGTCGGTCATAGCCGTCAATGCTGGTCCGCGATCAGATGCCCAACCATACGGGTCGGTATCTTTCATATCGATGATTGCAGCTCTCCTCCCGTTTATGCCCACAGCCTTCGCCCAGATACCCGGAGTCTCATCCATCCATGCTCCACGAAATTTGACACTGAAAGTATAAAATAATCCGACAAGGCTGCCACCGACCCGGATGGTCCACAAACCACCGGATGATTCTTCCAGATCTAACGTATCGACAGCCTCCGAATTCTCTCCGTCCGGATATAAAATCAGCCTCACAGCTTCAGCCTCCGGACTCCACAACCGGAAAAAGGTAGAATCCTGATCAAGAATCAGCTCACAACCCGACTCGCTATAGTCGGGAGCACTGTATTGTGCCACGGGTGTTGATGCCATTGAGCTAATGCGGTGAATGAAAGTGAAAAGGAAATAGAGCAAACCGATTAAGCCGTCCCGCCTGTGTGAAAAAGCTCGCAAGGATGGCCACAAGGTGTGATGCAAAGATAAATCATTTGCAGAANAGGGGCAAAAAAATAACGATTTTTCAATCAAGCAGCATTTTATAGCTCATAAAATAGGAANTTAGCAGAAAAAGCACTACTTTTGCACTCGATTTTGCCATCGTTGNCAGATCAATTGCCACCAANAGGCTACTCTNCCTATTGAAANTTATTATGTATAAAGAAAATAAGTCGGAAGAGCTCGAACTTCTGGTAAACACAAGCTGGGAGGTCTGCAACAAAATCGGCGGCATCTACGCCGTTTTGTCCACTCAGGCCGCCAGCCTCCAAAAGATATATAAGGACAATGTAATATATGTAGGCCCCGATGTGTGGCGCCTTGGAGGAGTTGAGTCTCCTTATTTTGAGGAAGATCCTGCTGCTCTTAAAAACTGGTCGGGACGCGAGAGCCTCCCTTATGGCCTCACGGTGCGTGTAGGCCGCTGGACAGTCCCCGGTCGCCCTATTGCGATCCTTGTCGATTTTACCCCGATGTATGCCGTAAAAAATGAGTTTTACGGACGCATNTGGCAGCTNTACGGAGTTGATTCGCTCCACGGTTACGGCGATTACGACGAAGCATGCGCGTTCAGCCACGCTGCCGGTATTATTGTCAAAAGCCTTTACAACCACTTCAGCAACGGACGCAANCACAACCATGCCAATCCGCTTAACGCCGCAGCCCATTTCCACGAGTGGACTACCGGTATGGGGCTTCTTTATATCAAGGACAAATGTCCTGATATAGCAACCCTCTTCACCACCCATGCCACCTCAATAGGCCGCTCGATCTGCGGAAACTCCAAGCCCCTCTACGATTATCTCAAAGGATATAATGGAGATCAGATGGCTCGCGAGCTCAACATGGAAAGCAAGCACTCTCTTGAGAAAATTGCCGCTCATCAGGCCGACTGCTTCACTACCGTGAGCGATATCACGGCCATCGAATGTGAGCAGCTGCTTGAGCGTAAACCCGATATCGTCACTCCCAACGGTTTNGAAAAAGGCTTTGTCCCGGCAAAAAACCGTTTTACAGCCGCCCGTCGCAGCGCCCGCAAAGCGCTCCTTGACGTAGCCGCTGCTCTCACCGGTTGTCAATATACCGACAACACATTCCTTATCGCCACATCAGGCCGATGTGAATACCGCAACAAGGGCATCGACATGTATCTCGATGTGATGAACACTCTCCGTTCTCACGCCGACACNCTCGACCGCCCCATTGTGGCGTTCGTTATGGTACCCGCGTGGGTCGATAAAGCGCGAACCGATCTCCAGGAGGCAATGGAGACCCCATCAGCCGCTCCCCTCCACGACCCCGTGATCACNCACACCATCAATAATCCCACTGAAGACCCTGTACTCTGCCGCATCCACAGTCTTGGATTCGACAGAATTGATCCCCGAATCACAGTTATCTATGTCCCCTGCTATCTCGATGGCCGCGACGGCATCTTCAACGGGATGGCTTATTATGACCTTCTTATAGGCATGGATGCCACAGTGTTCCCCTCCTACTACGAACCCTGGGGCTACACACCGCTTGAAAGCATCGCTTTCGGCGTGCCTACTGTCACAACATCTCTTTCCGGGTTCGGACAATGGATTCTTTCATCATCCGACTCAACGTTCGAGACCTCTGGTGTCAATGTCGTTGCACGCGGCGACAACAACTATCCCGCCGCCGTTGAATCGATCAGCCGTTCGCTGCGCTTCCTCATCAATTCCGACGATGAGATCAAGGCCGAGATCTCCGATGCCGCCATCGCCACGAGCGGTCGCGCCGCATGGAGCTCGTTCATAAAATTCTATGAACAGGCCTACCGGATTGCCGAGCGCAACCGCAACGAGCGCGTAGGTCGCGACATCTGACCTCACATCTATTTGAATATCAACTTACAGTCTATATTATCAACCACCTGCTTATGAAAATTAAGGTAAGCAACACTAACGCACCCGCATGGCGCGACGTTACCGTCAATGCCGAGCTGCCTCTCAAACTCTCTCCCCTCACCACTCTTGCCAAAAACCTCTGGTGGGTATGGAACAGCGAGGCCAAATCGCTTTTCCGCGACCTCAATCCCGATCTTTGGCGTTCGACCGGTGAAAACCCCGTCATGCTCCTCCAGCGCCTCAGCGCCGAGCGTCTTGTCGAGATAACAAAAGACAAGGAAATGATGTATCGCATCAATAAGGTCTATGCCGATTTCCAGGCATATATGGCCAAGCCGATGCGCTCCGACATCCCCTCAGTTTCATACTTCTCCATGGAGTATGGTCTCTGCAACTGCCTTAAGATTTATTCCGGCGGCCTCGGTGTGCTCGCCGGCGACTATATCAAGGAAGCATCCGACAGCTGTGTCGACATGACCGCTGTTGGTTTCCTCTACCGTTACGGCTACTTCACCCAGACACTCAGCGTCGACGGCCAGCAGATAGCCAACTATGAGCCCCAGAACTTCAACCAGCTCCCCATCGAGCAGGTAACGGATGCCGAAGGCCAGCCTTTCATCCTCGAAGTACCTTATCCCGGCCGTATCGTCTACAGCCATGTTTGGCGTGTTAATGTAGGCCGCATGAAGCTCTACCTCCTCGACACCGACTTCGACATGAACTCGGAATATGACCGCTCGATCACCCACCAGCTCTACGGTGGCGATTGGGAAAACCGCATTAAGCAGGAATATCTCCTCGGCATCGGCGGTGTGCTCATGCTCAAAGCTCTCGGCATCAACAACGAGCTCTACCACTGCAACGAAGGTCACGCTGCCCTCCTCAACCTCCAGCGCCTTGTCGACTATGTCCAGGAGAAGCATCTCGATTTCAACACAGCTCTCGAACTCGTAAGGGCATCGAGCCTCTATACCGTACACACCCCCGTTCCTGCCGGCCACGACTACTTCGACGAAGGTCTTTTCGGCAAATATATGGGCGAATATCCCGCAAAGCTCGGCATCTCATGGAACGACCTCATGAATATGGGTCGCGAGAACCCCGACAGCCACGAGCGTTTCTCCATGAGCGTGTTTGCTCTCAACACCTGTCAGGAGGCCAACGGTGTAAGCTGGCTCCACGGCGAGGTGTCCAAGAAAATGTTCTCCGGCATCTGGAAAGGCTATTCTTGGGAAGAAAGCCATGTGGGCTATGTTACCAACGGCGTTCACATGCCCACCTGGGCTGCTTCGGAGTGGAAGGCTTTCTACACTGAGCATCTCGGCGAACAGATCTTCGACCACCAGAGCGACCCCAAGGCCTGGGCCGGCATCTTCAAGGTCAGCGACGAGTCGATCTGGGATATGCGTTGTCAGCTCAAGAACAAGTTCATCAACTTCGTTAAGCGCGACTTCAAGGAAAAATGGCTCGCCAATCAGGGTGATCCCTCAGCTGTGATGAAGATCGTTGACAAGATCAACCCCAACGCCCTCATCATCGGCTTTGCCCGCCGCTTCGCTACATATAAGCGTGCCCATCTCCTCTTTACCGATCTCGACCGTCTCGCCAAGATCGTCAACAACGAGCAGTTCCCCGTACAGTTCGTGTTCTCAGGCAAGGCACACCCCGCCGATGGTGCAGGTCAGGGTCTTATCAAGCGCATCATGGAGATCAGCCGCATGCCTCAGTTCCTCGGCAAGATCATCTTCCTTGAAGACTA